>Ga0208379_1000196_pt1 | contig 28270 bp, 42 predicted proteins | sample CryBogCBE02Aug07_FD_184559 | JGI IMG/M metagenome (GOLD analysis project Ga0208379, IMG submission 184559) | Freshwater microbial communities from Crystal Bog, Wisconsin, USA - CBE02Aug07 (SPAdes) | ecosystem: Environmental > Aquatic > Freshwater > Lake | place: Crystal Bog, Wisconsin, USA... | reverse complement strand
GATCCGGTCTCGCGGGTACCTGAATGGCCTCGATCTCTGGAGCAGTTCGCGGAGTACTGCGCGTCCGACACTGGGATCCGAGCAGCGTCGATGTGCAACGCTCCACAGCCGTGACCTAGAAGGTTTTCCCGAACCGTGCCGGCGAGTGGCCGACGCGCAACGGTGATTGGCTCCCATCCAGGTTTCAACGCAGTGCCCCATCCAAGCCACCGGCCATGCTGGTTGTGCGACTTGGGATAGCCCTGCCCGTACAGCCATGTGATGTGGTCAAGAACCTCGAAACCCGCATCCTCGATCCTGCACACCTGACGGTGGAAGGTCCGGGTACCACCGAACGCGAGCAGGTAGCCGCCTGGCTTTAGGGTCTGCAGCGCTTCGGCCCAAACCTCGACGCTTGGAATCTGCGCGTCCCACTCGCTGTCCATGAACGAGAGCCCGTAAGGCGGATCGGTCACGATTGCGTGAGCCGAGTTGGGCGTCAGGGAGCTCAAAAACGACAAGGCATCCTGGTCACGCAGAATTACATCAGGCATGCTTGGCCTCCCAGATGTCGAGGGCTGGCGTGACACGCGAGCACCTGGCCCGAATCATCTCGCAATACTGTGGATTGGCTTCGATCCCCCAGGCCTCGTGACCTAACTCGATCGCTTGCTCGAGTGTCGTTCCCGATCCCGCGAAGAGATCCAAAACCCGTCCGTGGGGGGGGGTAGTCGCCAGAATGCATGTGCGCGGGATCTCTCTCGGGAACGTCGCGAAGTGAGCGCCTTTGTAGGGGCTCGTGCTGATTTCCCACACCGTGCGCTTGTTGCGCGTACCGGTTGAAAAGGTGTCCTTGCGGTCTGGCCTGTGGCTTGCGTTGGTATGGCCCGGGACTAGGACATGAAGCTGCTTGCCCGACTCTCTCTTGAAGGAATCGCGAGACCGCTTGGCATAGCCGGATAGCCCCGACTTGGTTCTGAACTGCCCTTCGATGTCCAGCCCGTACTTACCGTGATCCACGTTTCCGGGAGGTCCTCCGACAGCCTTTTCTGCGATGGCCGCGCAGTCGTAGAAGTATCTGCTCGACTTCGTCAGATGAAAAATGTATTCGTGAGCCCGGGTGCAACGATCCTTGACACTCTCAGGAAGGGGCGCAGGCTTTGCCCAAATGATGTCGTTGCGGATGATCCACCCTCGCTCATGGAGTGCAAGTGCCACTCTCCACGGAATCCCGATCAGGCTCTTCTTGGGAATGCCTTTGAGTGGCATGCGGTTAGGCTGCTGGTCAGGACCGCAATGAGCCCAACGGTCTCCTTGATGTCCACCTCCTGCATGCTTGCCAATGCGGCCGGCGCCGGTGGCATACGAGTCACCGAGATTCAGCCAGACCGATCCGTCTTTGCGCAGGACCCGCCAGACTTCGTCGAAGATGCTGACCAGATGCTCAACGTAGAGGTTTGGATGTGGCTCAAGTCCAAGACATCCGAGCCAGCCGCCGCACTTACAGCAGACTGCCGACTTACTGACTTTGCGCGTCGCGGAGTGGACGTTCTTGGTGCATCCGACCATCGACGTGCTCCCGTTCTTCGCAGGCAGCACCGTCTCTTCGAACTCATGGGCGCAATCAGGGTCACCGCCCCAGAACGATGGCTGTATTCCATAGTTTCTGAGTCCGTAGTAAGGAGGGCTGGTCACCACGGTGTGGAAGAAGTTGTCCGGCAGGCTCTTCACCTGCTCTTGCGCAAACCCCGGAAGGATGTGGAGGCGGTCATTCATGCCGCACCGCCAAAGTCGAAGCACATCTGCCCGTTAGTCGCCTTCGTTGGGGTCAGCGAGTCCAGCAGAGCGCTGATGTTCGAGACAATTTCTGTGATGGCCGAACGCCTGGGCGCTTGCGCCAGGCCCCAGAAAGGGTTCACCCTGGTTGCCCACGTTTCAGTGGTCAGCGCGTTGCCATGAATCACCGTGGCAGGGATGCCCCAGAGCGTCAGGTTTACGTAACACATGTCGCATGCCAGGGAGCTGATGTCTGTGCAAACCGCTCTCATGTTCAGCGGGCTGTAGCCGCGATCCACAAGTGCCTCTGCGATCGAAAGCACCATGGCTCCGGATCCGCACGCAGCCTCCTCGACGTCCAGTGGCCGGTCATCGGGGATATCTTTCACAGTGAGTTGGGCCATCACCCGGCAGATGTCCATTGGGGTGTAGAACTCACCGCGGTGCGCGGCATCGCTCCTGGAACTCCACTCCATGTGCACCGGCCCGAGGACGTCCGTGAACGGTCTCTCCTGCATCTCGGAAATCAGTGCGCCGAGCGCGACGGCAAATTCCTGCATGTGCTCGGGCTGCCACCGCTTGGCTTCCTCGAGGTAGTCGGCTTCCCTCCGCCCCGCCGAGGCAGCGCATGCCGCGAGGTAAACGAACGCGCGAAACACTTCGTGCGAATAGCGTCCGCTCGCCGTAGCGATGCGCTCCAAGACCTTCGTTGTTGAGGGTAAGTCCTGTGGCTTCACGCTGCGACTGCCTCCGCATCGAGCCCGAACGCTTTGGCGAGCGCGTCGTAAATTGCCTCAGATGGTCTTGCCATCATGTGGGCACAGTTGGCGCGGATCATCGCCCGAGCTGGCCACGGGCTGACCGAGTTGCCGCACATGTGGACCTGCTCTGTCGCAGTCAGCTTTCGGCCGTCAGCACCGCGGTCAATCACGTAAGTGTCTGGGAACCCCTGGCAGCGGAAAAGCTCGCGAGGCGTGAGCATTCGCATGCGGATGTCACTCACGACGTACCTAGTCCAGCCGATCCACTTCTCGACAAACTGGCCTTTTGTGGATCCCGGGAACCACTTTTCCAGCAGAGCAGCGACGAGGGCAGCCTTACCGTTTCCGGTGCCCGTAATCGTGGGTGACGGTAACTGGAGCGAGGCCCCGACCGAATTGCCGAAGTCACGCTGCATGAACGCACATGTCACGTTGTGCCGGGCACCATCCGCCACGATGGTGTGAAGGGGATCTTTCCCTGATGAACATGGGTTCCAGCCCGTGTTGTTGTGATGGAAGTAGACGCCAGCAAGCATCTGCTGAGATCCAGTCGTCAGAGTGCTCGATGGATCGTGCGCCAGGGCCCCTTGATGCCCTCGGCTCTCTGTCAGGATCGTGCCGAGCGGATCACGCAAGGATCGACCTTTGGCACTGTAGAAGCCACCAAAAGCGTGGTCTAGCCAGACTCCAACCACGGAATGGTTGGCCCCCTTGCCCGTGATCGTCGAAACCGGCGCTCCAAGGTGCTTGCCGTTGCCTGAATTGTCGATCGCATACCCGCCGACGTTCGTCGCGAGGAACGATGCGACCACAGATGCATGGTCCCTCGTCGTGACTGTGGGCAATGGTCGGTCAATCCGCGCCGCTTGGGGAGTGCCATAGTACAAATCAAGGCTCATCGCCGTCAGGGCAAACCTATTCTCTGTGCTTTGGGTCCTCAGAGGCTCGCCGATCTCGCATGATCGAGGAGCGCCACCGTAGTACTGCGAAAGAAACGCTGAGGCGAGCCCTCCGCCATTGCCATCGCAGACCACCGCAGGATACGGATCACCGATCGAGCGCGTCCGCATCGCTTGCCCAGGCCTTTCCCCGTATCGAGGAATGAACCAGGACATCGACAGGGCAAGATCGTTCGATCCCGTGACCGAAGCCAGTGGACGAGCGACTTCCTTGCTTCCGTGCCCCCACCTCTTCGATCGGGCTCCGCCCTCTGAGTGAGCGGTATGGACAAAACAAGGGGACGCGATAACCGTGTCAGCCTTAGCCGTGATCGTCGCAAATGGTTCCTCAAGAGAACGTTCGGGCGACTGCCCAGCCCGCCCGCCGCAGCCCGCTGTGTAAGAGGCAGAAGCCACCGCAAAGCCATTACTCGTGGTGACAGTGCGCAGCGGATCCGAAACGCTCCAATGGTTTGGATCTCTGCCCGTGGTCTTCGAGTTGGCCACGTTCGCGATGATCGGAGAAGCGACCGCGATTTCACCGCGGTGAGCGGAGGTGATTGTGGGGAACGGCTCGTGAGTCGCTGGGCAACGGCGCGAACCCTGATGAGTGATCGGAACAAAGAATGGAGATGCAGATTCGAGAACGTGAATCTTTAGCCCTCGAGCTAGGCGTCCGAACGTGTTGTCAGCCAAAGGCCTGATCGGGCACTGTTTGCCGTGCTCTTTCGCCCATGCTTTCGCCTCGTCCTTCGTGGCAAACACGGAGCACATCGGGAGCGACCAGTCGATGCACTCGGCTGCAGTCCGCCAAGGCTTGAGCGCTCCGCTACGTACGGCCGCAGACTTCGGATCTCCGTGTGTGGGTTCGGGCCAAACGATCTGCTCCCCATCGCAGCGAGCGATGCAGAACCAGCGCTTTCGGATGGTTGGAGCGCCATAGTCACAGGCCCTGAGTTCGCGCCACTCAACCTTGTATCCTTCCTGGCGCAGAGAGCGAACGAACTTCTTAAAGGTTCTGCCCGCCCGCCCCTTATGAGGTCTAAGGTTGCCGTCCTTTCCACGAAGAGGGCCCCACTTCACGATTTCCTCGACGTTTTCCATCATGATTACGCGAGGCTTGACCGTTGCGGCCCACCACTTGACAACCCAAGCGAGCGAACGCCGACGCCTCAAGTTGTCTCGAATAGGCTTTCCGCCACGGGCTTTTGAGAAAAACGTGCAATCGGGGCTCGCCCACAATAAGCCCACAGGACGCCCGCCGCTGGCTTCTCTTGGGCTCACCTCAAACACGTCAGCCTTGTAGTGCTCCGTGAGTGGATGGTTGGCCTGGTGCATCGCGACGGCAGACGCGTCGTGATTGACAGCTACGTCTACGGGCTGGCCAGTGGCCATTTCATAGGCCAAGCTCGACCCTCCGCCACCCGCGAAGAGCACCACGCAAATCTCACGGAACAAGTCAGGTGGATTGGTCAGCGATCGCTCAAAAAGGGACGACATTTACATCCCTCCTTTCGCAGCGGCCTTGCGCTCGGCATACGGCACAGCTCTACGCTTCGAATGCCCAATCGGATCGAACTCGTGCCGGTGCTCTTCGATGTGCTCACTGCGAGTCAGACACTCAAGATTCTCAAGAGCGTCGTTCAGTGGGTTGCGATCTTTGTGATGAATGACGCAGCCACGCGGCAGAGGTCCGTTCTCCTTCTCCCAGACGTGGACCGCGAGTTGCCTCCACTTGTTGGGCTCAGCAATCTTGATCCAAGCCCTAACGACGCCAAACTTATCAGTGCGATGAGTAATAGAGTCAACGGGCAAGTAATTGCGCGGAAGAGACCCCGGTGCAAATTCGGTCGCTTGTGATCGCCTTTCACCCGGCTGGAATCTCCGTTGCTTGCTCAGACATCCACACGACCTTCTGCGCCCACCCGTTAGGGCGTCCGATCGAAGGTCAATTTGACCGCCGCACTCACAAGCACACCGGAAAACCGCTAATCGCTTACGGTTGATGCCTAGCAAGCAGATCACCGTCAATTGCCCAAACTTTTGGCCCGACAAATCCCTAATCTTGCGCGTGGGAGCCTTCAGCTTACGGGGAGGCTTTTGGGCCCCTGCTCCAAAATGAACGCAAGGAGGGCTATCGTAGATGGCTTCCAACGAACTCGGGTTCAAGCCGGACGGCATAACAGCCTTTGATCCTTCGACGAAAGCAGACATCTACCGTACGCTCCCTGAACCCGCGCAAGATTCGATCTTTGGTACCCCTGCTGTACAAGTCACCCAATAACTTGACTTGCATGTTTTTGCTATCTCAAGAGCATTTACAGGATTCAATGACCAATTATTAAAACTGTATCGTTTACTCATTAGTCCCTCCATGGGAGATTGACAGGTGACCAAATGCAGTTAAACCTAACGGACCTAACCCGCCTGGGATTGCTTGCAACGCTGGAGGTCAGCGATAACTTCAGGGCTCGATCGCTCAAGGCGCTCAAACGCTCGCATGGCTCGCTGGTGGCAGGGCCAAGACAACGTCTCGGCTATCTCACGCCAGCTCATTCCATCGCTGATCCGCAATCTGGCGATCAACCGCTGTGTCTCTATAGTCGGGCCCTTCGGCCCCCTCGGTCTGGCCATATCGAGGACACTATACACCGTAACTTGCACCGATTGATAGCAAACTATATAGCCGCTATAAAATTTGAGGGGGAGAATTCAAATTCTAGCAACTTTTGCAACACGTACGATGAGCCCAACAGGTTCGCCACCAGGCTGCCTGATAGGAGACATCGTGAAGAAAGCTGTTTTAATGACGGGCGACCAGATCCGAAGCGAGATCGCTGCCAGGGGTCTCAGTTATCCACAGGTGGCGCAACTGCTCAACGCCGCAGGGTTCACACGCAGCCGTGGTGGAGCGTGGTCAGATGACGCTATTTCTCAGGTGGTCTCAGGCCATCTCAAGCCGACGCCAGAGTTCATCAAGGGGTTATCACAGGTGCTCGATATTCGAGATCTGCCACAACCAGCAATTCCAAGTTTCTTGGCAGTCAAAGAATCGACCGCTGAATATAAGCCAGGCATGGCTAAAGCGATCCTGGTGGGCTCTATCGGGCAAGGAGGCCTAAACGCACAGATGGAGAATCGAAAAGTAGCACGGGTACCAGAATTCGCTGCACACTGCGTCTGCAGCCAAATCCTCGACAACGACTTCGCCCCGATTTTCGAGACCGGTGATGTCGTCCTCATTAACATGTCGGTCGCAGTCCCTTTGACGGGCAAGGCGTACGCACTGCTCGACACAACGGACGGCAAAGGACTTTACGGCATCGTGGTCAGAGAGAAAGGTGTGGCAAGTTTCAAATTGACTGATGGGACAATCAAAGAGCTATCGTCCGTGACGATCGAGGGCCGCATTGACGGGATAATGCCGCAATGGGTTGAAGGCGCGGTCAACGTGCGATTTAATGATCAAGGATACGATTTCGATAACTGGTAAATTTACTTGCTATCAGTTCCTATCATATAAATTTGCACCAAAATTTGCACCGCATATTGATATTTCCTATATAGCGTCCTATAATAATTGCATCCACTCCGAGAGGGGGATGCATCTATGGGACACACAGTCACTGCAACCGTCACCCTATACGTTCTGATCGCACTTGCGATCGAAGCGCTGATCTTCAAGGCGATCTGCCTGGTCGTCCTTGCGAGGCATTTCAAATCCAGGCACGTCGCCCGCAGACAGACAGTCAAGTGGCGACGATCTGAACTGTTTCAGCCCCTTGAGACTCGCCCAGGCTACGCCGAGTACCTGTACGAGGCAGAGTTCGGGGCAATGCCTTACGGAGTGCGGCTGTAATGGCCCCACTGCCCACTGCTTCGCCGACCACGGTTTCCGCGTGGCTGGACCGGTACGAAGTTAAGCCTGGCGGCACATCCTATGAATCTGCGCTAGGCGAGGCTTGCAGTCTTGCGCTCACAGCCCGCTGCTGCATGTCAGTCGTGTGGCTTGGCATGCAGCACTGCCCCCAGAAAGGCACCTTTGAGGCGGTCACCGTTCAGGAAGCATACGACTACAACCGTGAGATCGTGGCGGAGTGCTGGCCTGGTGGCTTCCGCGAGTGGAACGTTTCAGAGGTGGCGGCATGAGTCGCCATCTCAACCTGATCGCCGTCAAGGTGATCTACACCGCGTATATCGACCTTGCGGTGGTCGAACTCTATGACAGCCGACGCATGGCCTGCCGTGGCTTTGCGAACATCAAAACGTTCGGCGAGCACGCATTTGTTCAGGCCCAGCGAGCAGCGGTCGAGGCTGCTGCCAGCACTGGAGCGTCAGTCAGCGTTCTGTGGCTTGACGAATCGGTTGTGTTCGCAAACGGAAAGTTTCGAGCCCAGTGCGGGTGCATGGAGGCGGCATGAACCTCAGTGAAGCCGCTAGCCACGCTGACCGTGTCGCGTCCTCGATTCGCCGCGTCGTCGTGGTGGTGCCTGACATCAAGTCGGGTGACTACGCCCTCGCCAGACCCTACGAGGCTTTCTTTGCAAGGCAGACGGTTCTGTACCGCGCAAAGCCCGGGGCTTCGATGCCGCCCTACTTCTCAAACGAATCGCTCGATGCTGCTGCCTTCAGAGACGCCGCAGCTCGCGATGCCCAAGACCGAATTCTCGCCATCTGGCACGACTTGAACGCGATCAGGAACGCACTCGCAGGCTGGATTAAGCCCGCGATCGGTGCGCTGTTTGCGATCACTGCCCTGCTCGTCGTCCTCGCACTTTTTGGAGAGTAACCATGAAAACCGTCCTCGTCCCAACCGCGCGTTTCTGCGCGAAGGCTCCGTCAAACATCGTCGCGGTCGGATACGACTGTGATAACCGAACGCTCGCTGTCGAATTCAAGTCGTCCACGGGCAGGAAGATCTACCCGTACCTTTCGGTGCCCCTCGAAGTTGCTCAGCAGTTCGTCACTGCTCCATCGCTTGGAGTTTTTCACGCATCGCAGATTAAGGCGCTTCCGGGCGTCTACGCGACGATCCCGAATGGATACGACGAGAAGTCGATCGCGGAGCGCGTTGCGGACCTCGCTGATTCCGAACCGCTGCCCGAATGGCTGAGCGTCGTGACCGACCTCCGCGTCCAGGTGCCAGCGTGAAGCGCGTCATCCTGCACTCGCTGACGCTGGGCCACTTCGCCGGCATCAAGTCGCTTGAGATCAAGACGGGCGGCATGGATCTATGTCTCCAGGGCATGAACGGCACCGGCAAAAGCACGATCGCATCGGCGCTCATTTGGCTCTGGACCGGCTTTGACGTCGAAGGTCAATCGCTCGGCGCGGACATTAAGACGCTGGTGGGCGACACCCCGATGTCGAAGACCGATCACTGGGCAGAAGCGACGCTCACCGTGGACGGCGAGTACGTGACCATCAAGAAGGTCTTCCGCGAGATCTGGACCACCAAGCGAGGCTCAGCAAATTCCGAATTCACGGGTCACGAGACCCAGTGCTTCTACGACGAGATCCCAGTCAAGGAAAACGACTACCTCGCGCGGCTTGAGCAGATCTGCCCGGCCCGCTGGCTGCGGTTCCTATTGCAGCCAGAGCACTTCATGCAGCGCATCAAGAGCGAAGCAATGCGCTCGGTGCTCATCGAAGTCTGCGGCGATGTCTCTGACCTCGATGTCGCAGCATCGGAGGAGCGCTTTGCGCCCCTGGCGGCGATCCTGTCCAAGCGCTCCATCGACGACCACCGAAAGGTCTTGAAGTCACGCAAGGATCCTCTCGTCGAAGAGAAGAAGGGCATCCCTGCTCGAATCGATCAGACACAGCGGCTCATGCCTGAGTTCATCGAAGGTGAGCTCGAAACACAACTCGAACTGAGGAACACGAGACTTCGCGACCTCCAGGCCCAGCGAGCGCAGTCGAGCGCTTCCGGCGCAGTTGGCGATCTTCAAAACCAGATCCGGTTGCTAAGCGGCGAGGCGATCGACATCGTGAACGCTGCTAAGGTTAAGCGGGATCCGGCCAGGGCCGAGGCCCTCAAGAAGCAGGCAGACCTCGACGGAAAGATCCGTGAGGCCACAAGCAAGGTTGACCACGTTGAGTCACGCCTTCGCCAAACGGCTGGCGAACTGGGCGGAATCGAGCGCCAGCTTACTGATCTTCGCGCACAGTACAGGCTGATCTCCGCTGAATCCTACAGTGGCGACGGTATCTGTCCGACGTGCAAACAGTCCATCCCCGAAGCTGAGGTAGCAGCTAGGACCGAGGCGTTCAACACCGCGAGGGCCACAAAGCTCGATGCCAACCAGAAACAGGGTAGGGCGCTGGCAGCTACCAAGACGGAACTAACTACCAAGACCGAGGCGCTCGGCAAAGAGTTGGAATCCGCGAAGGCTGGACTCGCAGGCCTCCAGGCGGAGCGCTCGGCACTGGTGATCCCGAGTGAGGTCGTGGTGGACCCGGCACAGGATCCTCGCTACATCGAGATCCAGGAAAAGCTTCAACTCATCGAGAAGCAGAAAGCGGACCTACTCGCAGGATCGGGGAGCGCAACTGCCGAGATCGACGCGAAGATTGCTCGTCGCCAAACGGAGATCAACGAAGCTGCTGCGGCGATTCGCAGCAATCAGGAACGTCTTCGCTACGAGCAAGAGATCGAAAAGCTATCGGAACGAGAGAAAGCGCTAGGCGCAGAACTTGAGACGATCGACGCCGAGATTTTCCTTTGCGAGGACTTTGTCCGCGCTAAGGTCCGGCTGCTCACCGAGCGCATCAATAGCCGTTTCTCGCTGTGCAAATTCACCCTGTTCCAAGACCAGATCAACGGGGGACTGAAGGAAGTTTGCATCGTTGTCAAGAAGAACGGCATTCCACCCAGCCACGGCGAATCCGTGAACTGTGGGCTCGACGTCATCAACGCGATTAGCGAGCACGTTGGCGTGAGCCTCCCCATCGTCATCGAGAACTCCGAGGCGGTCAGCGCATTCCTGCGCACAACCGGGCAGCAGATCCGGCTGAGACACGACGACTCCATCGAAGAACTCGAAATCCGCACCTTTGACCGAGAGTCAAAGCGCGAACTCCTTTTCGCCTGATCTTCAGGCCCAGACCATTCCAAGAGAGGAACCACTTATGTCAACAGCAACTCAGACTCGAAGCGCAGCAACAAACAACGGCAGACCAAACGGCGAGACTGCACCTCCCCAGGATCCGCAGCAGGTGTCCGAGAGTTCTCGAAGTAGCCGATTCCTAGTCATGGTCGAGCAGCAGTTTTCCGCAGCTAGCGGCTCGGAAGTGCGCTACACCGATCAAGAGAAGGCCTTGGCGCTGAACCTCTTTGCCAAGATCGACTTGTCGCTCAAGAAGCTTGAGGCTGACCGGTTATCGAAGAACAGCCAAGCGACGCCTATCACCTGGGCAAACATCAACATGGACAGCCTGGCCATGCAGGCGTACGCCTTGGTCAAGCGCAAGGTCGACGCGCTCCAAAAGAACTACGTCCATGTGGTGCCACGGTGGATCACTTCGCTTCAGAAGTACGAAGTCGAACTTCAACTCGGGTTCATGGGCAGGCTCTTCGTCTGCCAGAAGTACAGCACTCACCCGATCGACTCGATTACGATCCTGCCGATCCACGAAGGGCAGAGACTGAGGCCCCTATTCAAGAGCCAGTCGAACCCGATCGAGGGCTACGACATTGTCACACCCGAGGATTTCGACTACCTCAATCCAGGACGAATCGCAGGCGGCATCGGCTACATCTCGTACAACGAGCCAACAAGGAACAGGCTTGTGCTGATCACCATGCGCGACCTCGAGCGCTCGCGCAAAGCATCTCCTAGCAAAGGGGCCATGTGGGGCGGACTGCTTGAGGATGGCCAGGTCGCACAAAACGAGAGCTACGACAAGATGGCTTACAAGACGTTTGTGCACCGCACATGCGATGCCATCGTGCTGGATCCTTCAGTCGTTGCCGATCTGGGCCAGATGATTGGCACTGACGACGTCGAAGACGTGATTGAGGACGTCCAGGCGAGCGCATCAGCCGAGGCAAACGCCCGCACGATGTCAATCCCTGCCGTGGCCGAAAGTGTCGTCACGATGCCGAGCGTGCCTGCTGAGCCCGAGAAGGCCCCAGTCGCGTCTGGACAGCCTAGCCTGACAACCGACGAGGATCCAGGCTACTAATGATCCACTTCGAGCCCCTTGCGAGCTCGTCCGCAGGATGCGCATACCGCGTGTCCTGCGGATCCCACTCCATCCTTTTGGACGCCGGGATGACGATCAAATCGCTTCAGATTGCGCTTGGATTTCGAATCTCGGCGCTATCTGGATGCCTTTTGTCTCACGCGCACGGTGATCACAGCAGGGCCATTTACGCGCTGATGGAGAAGGGACTCGACGTTTACGCTCACGAGGGCACATGGAGTTCGATCGCTTCAACCAAACAGGTATCGCAGGTTAGGAAGAAGGTGGTCACCGCGGATCAGCGCTTTTCAGTGGGGGCCTGGACCGTAAGCGCATTCGAAGCCGTCCATGATTGCCCCGGAACCCTTGGGTTCGTGATCGACAGTCCTGAGGGAGACAGGCTGCTGTATCTCACGGACTCCGTGTACAGCAAGGTCACGTTCCCAGGGCTCACCCACCTCGCGGTGGAATGCAACCACAGCATCGAGATCGTGCGACGCAACGTAGACCTCGGATTCCTCGACAAGGAAAGGGCCACGAGGACCCTGCAGACGCACATGTCGATCGAGCGCCTTGAAGATCTGCTTCGCGCAAACGACCTTTCGCGCGTGGAGTCGATCTGGCTGCTCCACCTGAGCAATGGCAACTCCAACGAAGCGGAGTTCAAGAACCGAATTGTCAAGCTGACCGGAGTTCCGGTCCACGTCGCAGCCGAGAGGGGGAACTCATGAGCTTTGCGGGTATTCAATCAAGCGTTTCGCTGTCGGCCAGTCAAGCGTCAGCACTGGGGCTCATTCGGCAGAGGATTAAGGAAGGCGAGCCCTGCGTCATCTTCGTCACGGGCAAAGCTGGCACCGGGAAGAGCACCGTCATCCACGCGATCAAACGGGCTTTCCGTGTGGTCACCGTGGCACCAACGGGCCTTGCCGCCTTGAACGTTGGCGGCGAAACTCTTCACCGCTTTTTCGCGATACCGATCGGGCTCACAGATCCATTTAAGGCTAAGCCACTGAGGGAAGGCAGACGCAAGCTGCTGATGGCGATCGACGCTTTGGTCATTGATGAGATTTCAATGGCGCGGGCCGACGTTATCGACGCAGTGTCCGCGGTCATGTCTGCGACCCTTCAGGACCCCAGGCCCTTCGGCGGCAAGCCGGTCATCGTGGTGGGCGACATGTGGCAGCTTGAACCCGTCGCGCCCCGCAGTGGCGAAGAATCGTCCTGGTTCTACGATCTGTACGAGTCCACGTTCTGGTTCGACGCACGGGTGTTCAAAGGCACCCCATCATCGCTTGGGCTCGATACCGTTCAGATCGAAATCTGCGAGCTGACCGAGATGTTCCGTCAGTCGGACGAGAACTTCAAGGACGCCCTGAACCTTATCCGCATCGGAGATCCTGAGGGCCTCCGGCACATCAACAGCCGCGCTGGCGCAACCTGGAAGGGCACGCAGCCCATTTGCTTGACGCTCACCAACGCCAAGGCAGACTCCATCAACGAGCAGTGCCTTTCAAGGCTGACTGACGAGGCTGAGGTTTTTACGGCCGTAGTCTCCGGAGACTTTCGCGAGTCCGAGTATCCCCTTCCCCTGGAACTGACACTGAAGCAGGGTTCGCGGGTCATGGTCGCTCGAAACCTGATGATTGACGGCGCACTTGTGAGCAATGGCTCACTCGGCAAAATCTTGTCGATCGACGGTGACGAGGTGAGAGTTGCGCTTGACGATGGAAGGGAGTGCGCAATCAAGCCCGTGGAGTGGGAAAAGACCACCTTTGGGGTCACCGATAGCGGAGAACTCACGAACACGGCGACAGGCAAATTTAAGCAGATTCCGCTGCGACTCGCGTACGCCGTGACAGGTCACAAGGCTCAGGGGCAGACGCTCGATTCAGCCTATCTCGCACTTGAGAGGCCCACCTTTGCGCATGGACAGCTTTACGTTTCGCTCTCGCGCGTTCGGACCATCGAGGGGCTGTTCCTCGACCGGAAGCTAACCGCCCGGGACATCGTCGTGAATCCGCGAGTCGTCGAGTTCGCCGGAGGATTCCTATGAGCGTAGATCTGTCACGGCACGAAGGCCACACGCCCGGCAAGTGGCACTGGACTGGCGATGCCGATCTGCATTCGCTGCACCTCGGTTCTGACGCATCACGCAGGCCGGTAGTCCTGGCGTTCAGACGCTGGGGCATGGCCCAGGCACAGCCCATATTCAACGTGGGAATGCGTCTGGAAGACGCTGCAGACCTCCTGCAGTTTGCGGTTGGCGACCAAAGCGTTCGAGGCTACCAGTCCGCCAAGCGAGACGATTCGGTTTACCGCTACACGATCGCGGCGATAGACCACCCGGACGCAAGGCTGATCGAAGATGCTCCACTGCTGAGGGCCGAACTGGTCGCGTTGAGGGAGGAGTACCGGGTGCTCCACGAAGCGCTGACGAAGCTTGTATTCCACGTCGATTCTGCACTTCCAGCACTTCGCGCTTATCCAGGCACTTTGCCTGAAGCGCAGACCCTGAAATACCGCGCCAGGCAGGCTTGCGAGGCTGCAGACGAATCCCTGAGGAGGATCAAAGGCTAATGGCCAGCAAATCAAAAATCGAGTGGACGGACTCGACATGGAATTCGATTTACGGTTGCTCGAAGGTGTCCGAGGGCTGCCGAAACTGCTACGCGATCCGTGAGGCGCACATGCACGCGGGCCACCCGATCGCAAAGCTAAGCGACAGGTTCAAGGGCCTCACCAAACTGATCGGCGGCAAGCCTGAGTGGACAAATCAGGTGAACCTCTGGCCAGGTGGGCTTCTCGCTCCGCTACGGTGGAAGGATCCGCGCAAGATCTTCGTGAACTCGCAGAGCGACACGTTCCACCCTGACGTGCCGTTCGAGTACATCGACAAGATTTTCGCGGTGATGGCGCTTTGCCCTCAGCACACATTCCAAGTGCTGACGAAGAGGCCAGAGCGAGCAGCGCAGTATCTGTCAGAGCGAGTGCAGATCAACTATTCGGACCCAAACACAGGTGCGTCAACTAGACCATCGACGATGACCCGTGGCGAGTGGATCGGGATGCATCTTAGGGGCACCGATGCTGACCCTTACTGGGGCACAAAAGCAGAACGCGAGAGGATCGTTTCCATCGGGTGCTCGATGCAGTTTGGTGGCCAGAACTGGCCGCTGCCTAACGTGTGGCTTGGGACGAGCTGCGAAAACCAGGCAACAGCGAACGAGCGGATCCCGCACTTGCTCAGGTGCCCTGCGGCAGTTCGGTTCCTTTCCTGCGAGCCACTTCTAGGGCCGATTGATCTGGACAAATACCTAGTCTGTAGCACCTGCGAAGGAACTGGCAAGGTCGGGCTCTATTCGGCTGCGGGCCACTTACTTGAAACCGTTGAGTGTGAAACGTGTCTTGGCGGAGATGCGAGCATCCATTGGGTAATCGCTGGGGGTGAGTCAGGCCCGAAGGCTAGGCCGATGCATCCCGACTGGGTGCGATCGCTCCGTGATCAATGCGGAAGAGCCGGTGTGCCGTTCCTGTTCAAGCAATGGGGTGAGTGGGCACCAGACAGCGCACTTCCAGACGACTTCGACTCAAACTACTTTCGAACCAAGCTGCCCCGCGAGTACGTGACGCCAAAAGGTGAATTTGACGGGCAAGGCATCGAGCCTGGAATCGTAGTCATGAATCGCGTCGGCAAGAAGACTGCCGGTCGCTTGCTCGATGGGCGCACATGGGACGAGTTCCCAGAGGTGTCGGCATGAGCAGCGGTTGGGCGAAGTTTCGATACAAGCAAGACCTCGCGCACGAGCGGGCAATGCAAACGCCGGAAGCTGTTCTGGCAAAGCAAACGCAGGACGACTTGGACGACTTGGAGGAAGGCGTCGTCAGATGCCCTCACTGCGGCAACGTCAACCTTAACCATTCAACGGAGCTTTGCTTCTACTGCGGGAAGTTCCCAGACGAGGTGGCCAGTGCCAGCTAAGAAGCCTTTCCCTGTTTATGACCGAAGCATGGGCTACGTCGAATACGAACCGGCACAGACGGTGATCATCGCCGGTAGGCCTCGCCACCAAATCATCTACTGCAACGCAGCCGTAGAGCAGGCCTACATCCACGAAGACCGCATCAACGATTCCCTTCGCAAGAAGCGCGAAGAAAGGGCTACAGCGGGAACGACGGCCATGGAGGTCTTTGGCCAGCAGTCCGCAAAGGTGAAAGCATGAACCTGAACGAGATTAAAGAACGCGGGATCCTGATGAGTGCCCCGATGGCGCTCGCGATTGCCGAAGACCGGAAGACGATAACCAGGCGCGTCACGAAGCCGCAGCCGAAACCAGGTGACTTCAACCATTGAGTCCTCACCAGAGCCTATGACTGGCAGATCGACGATCAGGGATTCCTGCACGGCTTAGTGGCCGGCGATCATGGCTACGAACCCACGACGATGAAGTGCCCATACGGCAGACCCGGTGACCACCTGTGGATCAAGGAAACCTGGACGACAGAAGGCGCTGACGCTCGCCGGAAGTTCATGGAGAGCGGTGCCATCTCTCCGGAGATCTTATACCGTGCGGATACTGAAACGGCGCGAAAGCTGGGCGACACCTGGAAATGGAACTCTGCGCTGTTCATGCCTCGCTGGGCCGCGCGATCGACGCGCGAGATCGTTGCCATCCGCGTTGAGAGGGTCCAGCAGATCACCGAAGCCGATGCTCTGGCTGAAGGCATCCAGATGCACGATGGGCGTTATGGGTTCGGCCCTGACTGCCACAAGTACCACTGGTGCTCACCGGTCCTTGCTTACCGCGAGTTGTGGGATTTCATCAACGACTGCCGCAAGCCCGTAAAAGGTCTTGATGGGCAGATCAGTCACTACGTCAGCTACCCCTGGGAGGACGTTCAATACACGCTCGACTACAAGGGCAAGCCCTGGTACGTCGTCGGCAACCCGTGGGTGTGGGTGATCCAGTTCGGGAGGATTTCATGAACAAGGTTAGTTGGTTTGGTTTTGTAGTCCTGATGCTTTCCACGGGAGTACTCGGAGGCGTAATTGCTGCCGTGATCATCTTTGCCGGTTTCGATGAAGCGGCAAGTCGTGCGTTTCGCGAAACGGTTGCTGCGAAAAGCGCTCCAGTAGCGCCAACTAAGCAAACGCGCACCTGGTGGGTTGGCGCGACGATGGATGAGGTGCTTTCGATAGAAGGCACACCGACCGAACAGTTCTATTCAGACGGAGAGATGACCGGTTGGAGGTACGGGAATTACCCTCAGTCGGCCTTTGTCGTGTTTAGGAACGGTCGCGTAAATACCTTTGACAACCATGCGGGCATCCTGCACGTCAAAGCCCCGATTGGATCCACAGCGGGGAGGCACAAGTAATGTCGAACCGTACAAAGCTTTTCTGGACCAACGTGTTCATCGCTGTTGCGGCGACTATCGCCGTCTACAACCTCGTATCGGTGGTCCTGAAGCGCAGCCACGATCCTAACATTGGCCCTTGCTTGATCAGGTCCACGCCTGATGGCTCGGACATGTCCATCAGCAACTGCGCGATCGAAGTAGTGAAGGGCGCTCCTCAAGGCGAAGTGCGTTACCACCTTGGCAGTACGGATGGCAGCAGTCCCGTGTCCATCGCGATCGACAGAGCAAACGTCGATATTCTCGATAGCCCCAAAGCGGCTTTACGCGCCGGAGAAACCCTCAGGAGCCTAGAAAAGTGAGCACTTCTGGATGGGTTGGGGTGGACCTCGATGGCACGCTTGCGCACTACGGCGGTTGGACTGGTGGGATTGGCGAGCCGATCCAGCCCATGGTCGAACTCGTGAAGAAGCTACTTGCCGAAGGCACTGAGGTTCGTATCTTCACGGCGCGGGTAGCAGCCACCGGCCTTGACGTCCCTGGAGTGGGCGAGACGCTGTTCAACCAGGTCGCGGAACAAACCAGGCTGATCCAGGACTGGTGTGAAAAGCACATCGGCCAGCGATTGCATGTCACGGCGACGAAGGATTTCGCGTGCATCCAGATCTACGACGACCGAGCGATTCAAGTCGAGTTCAACACGGGACGGATCGTAAACGACGTGGTTGGAACTCAACGCAACGCGTTGCACGAGTTCGTGAATGCTGCGTCCAGGGCTGCCAAAAGCAACGAACTCAAAGACCTGGTTCGGATGTGGACAGAGCTAGGAATCAAGCATCAGGTTCCATCGATGGTGCTCCGTAAGGGCCAGATCTGGGTCAGCCGCATTGGTACGGTCAGCATCGAGATCGCAGGCCTAGAGCCCGGGACAAGTGATACGTGGGGCTGCCGGGTGCTGGGATCCGGTCACATGACGCGAATGTCAGGTGTGTACATCCTGAGCGCCTACAGTTTGAAGCCTAAGGAGAGCGCCACTTGCTGACAACGATCACACGGGCGTTCATGTGGCTGATCCTATGGATCTGGCTTGTGCCTGCCGCCAAAGTCCTTGAGGTCTTTGGGTTCTCAAGTGTTCTTGCCATCGCTTGCGACGTCAGCGACGACGACACCGAAACGGCCTACGCCGTCACTGGTCGCGAGCACCTGCTTGTTGAGTTGCTCGAAGAGCAATTGAAAGTCCTAAGACAGGCGGTGAATTCCTGATGGCAGCTCCTAACCTCTTCCACGTTGACGAGCGGCTCATTGAGGGTCAAGTCACGATCGACCGCGAGACCGGTCGGTGGGTGCTCGACTGCAAAGGCACGGGAAGGACATACGCATGAGCAACGCGTGGCCAAAGCTCCCGATGCTCTTTCAGGAGGCTGGTTAGACCTTGGGTTCGGTGCCTCCACACGTCGAGGTGCTTGCGCTTGACCCTGCTGGGGTCAAGCGGGCTCTTTCGTTGCGGTCTGCTGAAGAGGCGCGTAAACTATGGCTCGATCCGACGTTTCCGGGTATCGAGGATGGTTCGCGCCAACTGGTAGACGCTGACGACCTCAGGGACTGGTGGAAACGGCGAAAGGATCAACTTCGAGCGAAGCGCCATGCCTCCGAAAAAGCCGTCCAAGCCCCGGAAGCCGAACCTCTCAAGGAAGAACCGCAAAGAGATCAAGCGGTTGGTAACGCTGGCGGACGGCTCGACTATTCGCAAGTCATATTACGGCGAGACGGAACAAGAAGCGGAGTCAAAGTGGCGCGAGGAGACAGGGCAGCTTCCGCTACAAGGCGATGACCCAGGCGATATACCCGGCTCGTTCGCTTGGGTCTTCTTCAACAAGCTGTTTCCCCTCAAAGTTGGGCTTCGAGATCGATCCATCGAAGACATCCAAACCACCCTTCGGCACGTGCTTCCGCTTCTCGGCACCACTCAAGTTTCCCAAATCGACGCAGTCGTAGTCGCCACAACCTGCAACGCGATCGGCTCGAAGATGATCCTCAAGAACCCACGGGCCAAAGACCGCGAGAAGCATCCTGAAAAGTGGGTCCCCATCAGCGCACGGACCGTCAACAAGTGCAGAGCTCTCATCCTTGAGGTGATGGGAGTGGCCGCAGAAGAGTTTCCACAAAAGGTCAGGCCCATCACCTCAAAGAGGATCAAGACAAAGAAAGATCCCCCAAAGCGCATTACGATCTACACGCCTCAAATGCTGCGGAGGCTCTATCTGCACTCACAGGGACGCGTCTGCGCTCCAGCAGTACTGCTCTATGGATTCTGCGGGCTTCGGCTTCGCGAAGGAGCCGCAGCACATTCTTCATCGCTTACGGAAAGCGGCAACCTCCGTGTGGAGACGCAGCAAGTCAAAGACAAAAAGCAGACCACGAAAGACTTGAAGTCGGCCAGCAGCTACCGTGTGATACCTCTACCTAGTGGCGTCCACGAAGAGATGAAGAAGTTCGCGGATCCACCCGGTCCCTTGATTCGTTCGCTCGAGCGAAAGAACAATCTAGGAGGGGACCACGTGCGCGCCGCGGGCATTGCAGCCTCTCTTACAAGGGCGATGGTTTCCGCTGGACTTCCTGTCGTGAGCACGCACAAGTTACGCCATGCGTTCAGCACATGGCTCGAATCGAACGGCTGTCCTCGCAGCGTCCGAAGGGAACTCATGGGGCACGGCGAATCTTCGATCGACGACACGTACAATCACCCCGGCGATGCGGTCATTCGCATGTGGCTTGACCGGCTTTGGCAAGCCTCGATGGAACCCGACACCCAGACCTACGCAACTCCGACACGCAAGAGACGCAAGATGTCTCGCCCAGCCGCAGAAAACCCACGCGCAAAACTCTCTCCAGACCAGGTCAAGGAAATCCGCAACCGTATCGGAAACGAGACAATTGGGTCGATTGCGCGGGCCTTCGGAGTCAGCCCAAAGGCTATCAGAAACATCCGAGACGGCAAGGCTTGGACCAATTTGTCGTAAATGTTTACGACAAGCTTGTTGCGAGTCCCTGGCGTTAAGAAAATGCTCAGGTTCAAAATTGCTGGAGCGGGAGACGGGACTCGAACCCGCGACAGCCTGCTTGGGAAGCAGGCAACCGTGCAACTATTTAGGTTCACTTTGCAGGTAGACAGACTCGCTCAGTAACCCATTAGCTTGAATCTGAGATGGTGTTTACGACAAATGTTTACGACAAGCCCTCGGATGGTCCCGGCTAGTTCACCAACTGACAATTTTGATGCACACACATAAAATTGTGTTAATTATACGCGATATCGTGTATAATTAGGACATGGTTTCACCAATCACCCCAGCCACGGGCTCAGGCCCGCTCTTCCCAGTAGGCACTCTCGTGCTGAACTTTGGCCAACTCGGCAAGGTTGAAGAGGTCTGCGATAACGGTGACCTCATCCTGTGTTCGGTCGGTCTATCGGGCGACTGGTCAAAGTGGCGGGCATCGGCCAGCAAGTGCGTGGCGTTGCCCAGCGCCGAGACCACCGTTCGCCATGCCGAGGGCCTGGTTGAGTTTTGGGTGAGCGCGTGAAGTGCTCAGCCATTCGCCCCGGCGATGTCGTTGATTTTGGGAGCGGGGCCAAGGTCGCGGTATCGCCAGCCCGAATCTTCGTTGGCAAAGCCTATTCGATGGGGCGTAGGTGGGATGTCTACGGTATCGATCTCACCCTTTCGGAACCCAAGAAGGACAAGCAAGGGCGGTATAAGGTGGACCGCTGCGGACACGAGCCATACGCCATCCAGTGCGATTTGACGCTAGGCACCGATGAGGTAAGTCCGCACATCAGTGTGAAGCGTGACGGCATCGAGATGAATCGCCACGGCTACGCTGATGCGGGAGCCTACATCTAAGGGATGGCTCCAGCCAAAAGCTACTGGCTGGAGCGCGTGAGCGTCAGCGTGGCACCTGCCGGATAGGTGCCTGTCGCCTCGATCAGAAAGATGGTGATTCGGTCAGTCGGAACTCCCTGGTCACCTCGTTTCAACTTCCCAACGAGTGCCGGCGTCGGGTTCCACTCGATCCACCCTTTGCCCGCGAGATTGTTGTTGTCTCGGTCGCGAAGCATGAACGACCCTCGGGTCCAAACCCTGGCACCCTCGAAGGTGTAGGTCTTGCCAAACACGGTCATCTTGCCCGTCATTGTTCGCCTGGATCGATCGCCCGTCTCGTCGACCACAAGGGAGTCATGGGCATCTGAATAGGTCCCGTTGATGTTGATCGCAGGCGACTTCCCGATATAGTAGATGTCGTCACGATAAGCAGTCTGTCCACCAGCATTCCGAAGGTTCAGGCTCAGCACTCCTCGCGAAGCGCCTGGCGTGATCCGCACCTGACCGGTGTCCGACTCGGTCTCGGGCCGTGGAATAAAGGGCAGCGGGAATGCAGTCCCGAGCAGTGTGCAAGTCGTGGGATTGAACCCCTTTAACTCATTGGCTGAAAGCCACGAAGCACAATCCGCCTGCCGGTCATTCGGCAGGGAGCCATGGCCAAAAGGGTTATTCCACCCGCAGATCATGGTCGTGGAGCTGTCGAATAGACCGTAGTAGCCGCCATTGTCGACGGACTGGAGACTAAACAGACTGAAGTGCCTTCCCTTCACTGTCGCCCAGATCTCGAACGGCGCTGCAATCACGAACGTGTTGTAGTCACGATCAGCCCAAAGTCCGTTGAGCCCCGGATCCATGGGTTGGGGCGTCTGGCACACCACAGCAGCGGCAAGCATTGCAATCATGTGAAAGTTATACATCAGCCGAGGTCCTTATTCGAAAAGGGGATGTGGGCAGGAGAAGGAAAATTGTCCAGCGATGCAAGCTGATCAAACTCAAGGAATGTCGGATTGAGCCCAGGCGTCCGCTTTATGACAACCTTGGACATTGTGTCTTCCCAACCCTTCGGTAGACCGAGGAACTTCACGAGAGCGCCTGCAAATCCTAGAGGTTCTCGAATCATGTCTTCGAACCACAGACATCTGACGTTGCGCACGCCTACGCTCCGCATGCATTCCCGCGTAGCGAGGCCAATGTCCCTCTCAAGAGACCGAACCAGTCTGTCTTGCGTCCCCACAGAGTTGAAAGCCCCTGGAAACGATTGCTGCAGGAAACGCACGTGAGATTGCGCCTGGATCGTCGCGTTCCGAGTCATGAGGATCACCTGCGACTGAGGCGCAAATTGCAGTCCTGGGCGCTTTTGCGGATCCAAAACCTTGATGGCTTGACCGCCGAAGTCTCGAAAGTCGGATCGACCAAGATTCATCTCTTCGGGCTCGAAGTCTGGCCAATCGCCCGCACAAGGGATTCCGACCGAGTGCAGCATCTGCATCACGCAAGACATACCGCACCGGCCTAGGCCAGCCACTACGATGCTTGGGGCGCTCATTGCTGAACTCTCCCGTGGTCGTTGCTGGCAGGCGTCGACGGAGCCAACGTAGGCAAACCCGCCGAGGTGACCGAACAGTTCATGAACGCCAGATCCCTTACCGCGAAAACCTTCGCTATGACGCCATTTTGATCGTCTCTCAAGGCGTACAAGCCGTCCTTGACCTGGTGAACTTCAATAGTGGGATCCTGCCTTCCGTGGATCCGACCTCTCTGTTGCCCAAATGGAAGCAAGTAAGCCACCAGTCCTGCACACAGCGCGGCAATCGCCGATTGCAATATGCGGTTCATGCATTCTCCTTTTTCGGGCCCAGGTCGATGCCCTTGCTCGCGGCAAACTCGGCGACGGCCATGTCTACGAGCTCCGACTGAGTCACGTCCCGGTGCTGCTCGGCGCTGAGAACACGCTTCAGTTGGTTGATCGTCGTCCGGGTCTTTTCTGTGACCCGGATGAGCATCTGAATGCGCCTGAGACTCATCAGGCAATTCCTTCCGTGAACGCCTCAATGAGTTGGGGCAGAGCTGAGTCAAACCCTACAACCTGAAGGCAATCCTCGGACTGAGGCATCGAAGTCGTCCGGGATGCAGTCATCGACGCAACCACGCACTTTGCCGAAGGCACGGCACTCTTGTAGCGGGTCCAAACCTGCTCGGGATGCATACGCCCTGCCCAAGTCTCGTCATCGGTGTAGATCTGGATGACAACCGGCTTGGGGCCTCGCTGCTTTTCGGCCGCATAGATGGGCTGCGAGAGGTCCGTACCGCCCCGCATGCTCTTTCCGAGCCCTGTCACGATGTCGTCCAGCCTTCGCCCGCTCACGTCGATCGCTCGCCACTCGGTGTCGAATACGACCACCTGAGCCGCAGGGTTTGAGTGCGCTGCTGCAAGGGCCATGCACGCTGCGACCTCGTGCAGCCTCAGGCTTCCAAAGTTTGTAAGTTGCTGGCCGATCATCGAAGGGCTGATGTCGATCGCGATCAGCTCGTCACGCTCGTACTGGGGCAGAGCGCCAAACGAGAGCATGACCGCCTCACTAAGAGCCGCGTTGATCCTTCCCACCGGATCCCACTTCAGTGAGCCCTTGACGCCATGTCCTTGGCGGTACGTCGACAAAGCAGTGAGAAGGTTAATCGGATGGACCCTCGCAGCGCCAAGCTTCTCGAAACTCGTGAGTTGGTCGCAGATCTCCCTCGTTGCCTTCCCTGCTGGAGTGATCAGGCCTACCGCGGTCATCTTGTTCAGGTTGCGAATGAGCGCCGTCATGGGCATGTTCTGGGCAAGAGCCTCCCAGATCAAGGGCGAATCGAGCAGGTGCGTCGGCACCGCCTCGCGAGGGATACGGTTATAGGCGATGAGTTGCGCTGCTCGGGGCGCGTCAGCCGTCTTGATCTCCTCGACTGCCTGCGCCAGAGAGTGCTCAAGCTTGTTCTTCCCTGCGAGCCAGCCATAGACTGGATTGGCTCCTCCATTGATGTGAGCGAGCCTAAGAAGGTCCCTGTGCGACCATCCATTGCGAGTCCCGTAGTTGACCGCCTGATAGACGACCTGGTCCAAGCTCTTCGACGTGTACCAGTCGGACACCGCGCGGCGGAGACCTCTTCCCCAGCCCTTCTGCAGCCCGTCAATCTGAGAAACCAACTCAAAGAGGTGGCTGGCCGTCCTGCAAACTGCCTGGACCGCAAGGTAAGCATCGGCCCTGGTGCGGTCGTCCCCGTGCTTAATGCACAGTGCCAAGACGAAGTGAGCCGGAGACTTCTTCGGAGCCCTTCCAGCGGTATCGACCTCGACGAGCCTTCTCACAACCCTGGGGCCATCGAGCTTGATGCACTCGAGCACCGCGTCGACGTTCTCGACGGTGATGTCCCTCTCGGAAGCGTAGTACGTGCCGCCTAGGGTGCCGAGGATCAGGAAGCGGTCAAGTTGGGACCAGACGTCTATCTGGTAGCCGAATCCTCCGGCGCGGTTGGGAACCTGAGCCCTGTTTAGGCGCGTGGTCTGCGGGACGGGTGACGATAAAATGCCTGCGTAGTTAGCCATGGTGCCTCGAAAAACGAGGTCCTCGCCCGCAATCAGTTTTTGTAGACCGAAGAAGGATTTGCTTCGGGGGTTTACAGCGTCCTGCCATTAGACGATAGCCCCTAATGGGGCCACCGGGATTCGAACCCAGATCTCCGCCTTCAAATGGATAACCCGTCGCGTTCGCCTCGGTCTACAAAAACCGCAGCCTGAGCTTGCCCAGGCCTATGCGCTATCGAGATCTCGGATAAGTGGACGGAATAGTTGGCTCTTGGCAAGATAACCTATCCCAATCGACCCGGGGCCTCGATAGCTTGCGGACGAAGAAGTAGTGCGTTGAGGGTAGCGGTTCCGTTTGTCGCGAAATGATAACCTCTTGCTTCGCCTCGTCCGGACTGATGATAGCACACTATCTAGCTGCTATCATTCTATGAGTCAAAATACTTAGAATTTCCTTCAACTAGCCTTGAGAGTCGGCGCAGCGAGCGACTTAACCTTCAGTTCCATCCGGACGCTTGTCCAGGCACCACTTCGGTACACCGATTCCCAGTCCTCTTTGCTGACGTCCCGCGCGTTGTTCTCAGCATCGACCAGCACGTAGCCCTCACCTGCTTCGGCGCGGATGTATTCGCCCCGGGTACCTACCTTCACGACGAGCCCGCATGTCTCAAGCCGATCCAGGATCCTATACACGCTCACGATGTCAATACGTCCGTTACCCTCAAGGATCATCTCGTGAATCTTGTAGGCGCTCAGTGCTTTAGAGCAACTGGCGAAGACGCGAACCACCTGCACGGTGGGCATCGTGATCCGAAATCCGAATTCCTTCAATGCCTTGATGGCGCGTTCCTCGTAGCCTCTGACGTCAATTTTGGAAGTAGCGTTAGTGCTCATCGACGGTGATTATATCGCAGAAATATAAATTTGCTATCATTTCAATATATTTCATGAATTGCGGTGTTATGATAGTTCCAGCCGCAGTCTGGTTGCTCGCCTCGATCCTTGAGGGCAGCACCACTGGGCCAAGGAAAACACCATGATCTTGATTTCTGCCATGGCGATCTATATGATCGCTGCTTGCGCCTTCTATGGCTACATGCTCAGGACTGCTGGCCCCGTAGCCGATGACATCGTCCTCTGATCAGCGGACAGCTACGGCGAATCTCGGCACGGAGCCTCAATCCCCCTCGCCGTCCGTTCTGGATTGCTCTCAATGTCATTGCAAACTAGGCAGAGATCCTCGCAGACGGCCAGCCTTCGCGTCCATCGGCTCCAGGGGCCTCCCACGAGGGCGAATCACGCTCGCCGCGCCTCATTGCGCTGGCGCGGATAATGTCCCGCTAGCGCGGGCACGGCTGCTCACGGTTTCGCCTTCTCGCGGGTCCCTCCTGGATCCTCGGCACGGCCCGTCACGCCTGCTTTATTTCAAGCCGAGACAGTGATGGTGCGCTTCGCGCGGTGGCCCTAAAGGGCCGAATCTGAGGTCTCGGCTTAACGTTTCGATTTGTTGCTATATTATGCGCGATATCGTGTATAATAATGGTATAGCCGCAGGACGGCGAGGAGATAAAAACGTGAGCGAACTAGCCGTAAACCAAAGCACCTATAGATCGCGATGCCGAAAGATTTGCAAGTTGTGGGAGCGAAGTTTTCCTTCGTATTCGCGAGGAACTGACGCGATGATGAGAGCCGAGTCCGTGATGCTCACCCACGTTCGCAGGTTTCGGTTGTGGGTGAATGACGCGTCTTTAGGACAGGACAACTTTGGTGCGTCAAATGCCGCACAGTCTGCGCGCCATCACCTGGATGACGTCATCGCTCAGCTAACAGCGATACGAAGCGAACTGAGTTAGCAGCAACGTGTCAGCCGTGGACTTTATTTACTACGGCTGACTCTACAGGGACTAGGAGCCGAGACACATGAAATTCAAGACGATTGACGATTTTCGCAAACACATCAAGGCTTTGAGCGACCAGGACTTGGACAGCCTAGGTGCGCAACTCGAAGCGCAGTTCAAAAAGACCCGATCTGCGTCTCTCAAACTAGGGCGCGGGATCATGATTGATGAGTGCTATTGCGAGGTTCAGCTTCGCAAGACTAGGTCCGTAGAGCCTGTCGACCTAGACGAATTGGTCAGGGAGCTCTCCGCGTGACGAACCTCGGACTCGATCTGAACCCGATGACCGTAAAGATGTCCTTTGCCGAACTGGTGGAGGACCTTCGGTTGCGCCTCTCCGAACTTGAGGACCATGCGAACGTGGTCGAGGAGCAAACCCAAGAGGCATTCCGGATCCTGCACACCTTACTCACCTGGGCCGAACACTCTCACCAGAAAATCGCAGCAGACAAGAAGCTGATAGGCATTCTTGCGAAGGCGGAGATATGCCTCAGCGTGGATCCGGGTGACCGTTTGTGGCAGGATGAGGAACAGTGAACGCACCTGCCGCGATACCGTGTACAATTGGCGTCGTGCTGGACGACGTTCTGACCCTCGCCGAAGCTGCCGAGATCCTCGGGCTAGCGCCCGCCACACTGCGCTCGCAGATTGTCCGTGGCGGCTCCCTGAAAGGTGAGAAGAAGGGGAAAACGTGGTTCGTACACCGCAACGAAGTCGAGCGGTACCGCACCGAGTCGCTGGGAAAAGTCGGGCCGAAAGCGAACGACGTTGAGCGTTACGCGAACGGTCGAATCAAGCGCACCAAAAAGTAAAATCCCTCGAAATTCTCCTTGGTTTCTTGCTTATTTATACACGATACAGTGTATAATACTAACGTTCCAGCAGGGAACAAGGAGATCCAAATGGATAATCACTCGACAACCGACCAAGAGACCTGGGTAGTACCACCCTGCTTTTCGGTCAAGCTCGTCAGCGAAGGCGAAATCGAGGGCCGACCTCCGGTCTACGGTCAGCGCACCGCTGGGAGAATGTTCCGCAAGCTCCTAGGTGAGTACGACCGCGAAGTCTTCGCAGTCATGCTCCTGAGCCCGGACGACCTCATCATCGGAGTAAGCATCGTATCGGTCGGAAGCCTGACCACCACGATTGCACACCCCCGCGAAGTCCTCAAGGTCGCGATCCTGACGAACGCTTATGCAATCGTCGTGGCTCACAACCACCCTGGTGGCAGCGCCGAACCGAGCGACGCCGACGCGAAAGCGACGGCTAACCTCGCCCTAGCCTGCGACATCATGGGGATCAACCTTTTGGACAGTCTGGTGATCGGACAGAACTACATCAGTAGCGTCGTGGACCAGACCATGTGGAGGTGGGACGAGTAAATAGCCAGGGGGCCGAAAGGCCCCTGATCTCCCACAATTCCGGAATAGTTACGGAAGATATCCGTATAATGAACACATGAGACAGGATCAGCCAGAAAGGCCATACGCGGCGGCTCGTGAGGGACGGATCGAATTTGTCGTGAGAAGAGATGAGAAGGACTCCATACAGGAAAGCGCACGCGCGGAGGGCCGGTCCGTGGGCAACTACCTGCGGTGGCTCCATGCGTTGCACGTCGGGGCACCCGTTCCTGAAGTGATCGGGCCGGATGACCCGCGAAGCTACCGAGACTCTCGAACTCTGGAATAGACGTTGATGAGTGAACAGCCTATGGGTTCAAAATCGCGTGAGTTTGAGAACGCGAAGTGTCCGGTATGCAAGTGTCCTGAAGGCGCATTTCACGAAGACGGTTGCGACATGGAGCGGTGCCCGTTCTGTGGAGTGCAGCTCTTTTCGTGTGAGTGTTGTTACAGGGTCCTTGGGATTGATGTCTCGCCCGGGACGTGGGCTTACGAAAATGGACTGACACCAGAACAAGAGATGGAGTGGAATC
>Ga0208379_1000193_pt1 | contig 28422 bp, 12 predicted proteins | sample CryBogCBE02Aug07_FD_184559 | JGI IMG/M metagenome (GOLD analysis project Ga0208379, IMG submission 184559) | Freshwater microbial communities from Crystal Bog, Wisconsin, USA - CBE02Aug07 (SPAdes) | ecosystem: Environmental > Aquatic > Freshwater > Lake | place: Crystal Bog, Wisconsin, USA... | reverse complement strand
AAGACGGCAACCTTCTTGAATAAGGGCATTATAAAGTTCTCCTAACAGTGAGTTTAACAGATAAGATGAAAAAGGTCAAACCTCTTTGGCATCTTCTTCGTCAGCTTCTTCTTCAATAGGATCTTCTTCACTCTTAGGCATACGCATATTTTTATATAGTTCAGCCTGGCGAGCAATTTCTTCTGCATACTCTTGACTATTCTGACGAGTAAGACTTGGTGTAAGCCCAGCTTCTTCTAGCAAGTCATCACGGATGTTTTGACTTTTCTTTTCTATGTTTAGAATACGAGTAAATGAATTTGTTACTGCCGCGGTATAGTAAGCAAACGGATTCTCAGATTTTGATTCATCAAACTGTAGACCAATTTGACTCAATTGTAAGATAGCCTGTCCTTTCATTTCATCAATATAAGTATAGCCTCTCCAGTTTGAACGCTGTGCATAACGCTCTGAAAGTTTGATAAACATCTTACCGAGATTTTCTGTAATGCGTCCGTGGTCTTTATTGAACTTGCCTTTTTCGATACTACCTTGCCAGTGGCTCTTACCTACACATTCTAGTTCATCTTGATCATTGAATTTCCAATGTTGGAATGGAGGGAAGTTGACTTTGTCATGTGCATCTGCAACTGTCTTAGTTGTTTTCTTGCGGCCTGGTGCTAACGGAATGTGTTCAAAGGTCATTATACGGATAACAACATCTGTTTTAGCAATAGTTTTATAGTCTGGGGTACACTCTGCTAGTTTGATTTTCTTGTCGCCAGACATTCTTGCTAAGGCAAAGGCCTGTAAGCCTAGTCTTTTGGCCTGTGCTCTTTTAGCTTCAGCAACTGTTCGGATGTTAATTTTGTCTAGGCTTGATAAAATAATGTCGTATTGACTGTATTCGGGTTTGACAAAACTAGAATATGAACATTTACTTCTATGAATTTCTGCTAATAAATCACGATTGTTTAGGTATTTTGTTTTTCTGGTTGTGAAAATTGGCGTCATATTTTTATTATTATTCCTTATGTGTTGTTATTATAACACAGAAAAATGTAAGGTCAACCATTTAACTAAGCATATATTTATCTGGTTAAATAAGATATAAAGGAATTACAATGGCCGGCGTATATACTATAAATGGACAACCTGCTACCAAGGAGCAGTATGATGCTTTCATTGCGTCTAATCCCACATTGGCTAGTGCCGCAGATTTAGCCAGTTCGGCAAAAATTGCTAATCCAGATATCCTTGGTGAACCGCAAGTTCCTAGTCAAGGGTTTGGTGGAACAACTACAACTGCTGGCGGAGCATTTGTAGGTTACAGAAACCCCAGACGTGGTCAACAAGGTGGATCAGGAGAAGGGTCGGCGGAATTTGCTGCCAATGATCCTAGACGATTAGATAAACCGCTTGCAGATGGACCAATAAGAGATCTCGGGGGAGTACCTCCGGGGGCTCAGCCAGAATCAATTCTTCCTGTAGTAGAAACAAACATAACAACAATGGATGGGCAATCTAGTGGTTCAAAACCTGATCTACGAGTTAAGATAAGAGTACCTGGGGATTATCTTACTAATTTTACTTCTGGCTCTGCTCTTTCGGAATTAGCAGATTTAGGAGGAATTATATTTCCGTATACTCCTACAATTAGTTTTGAACACAAAGCAGACTATTCAAGTCAGACTCCTACTCATAGCAATTATGCTATACATTTTTATAAAAATAGCAGTGTTGGCGATATCAGTATTGGCGGAAAATTTACAGTACAAAATGAAAAAGATGCCATGGTATATATTTCTACAATTCATTTGTTAAAAGCTCTTACTAAAATGAGATTTGGTGGTCCATTTAATGCCGGTGGTGGTCGAGGAGGAAATAATTATGCAGATCCTGACAGTGGCTCTCCTCCGCCCGTTTGTAGATTAGATGCATATGGAGAATTTATGTTACAAAATGTACCTGTGGTGATTACGAGTTTTAGAACAGAATTACCAGCTGAAGTAGATTTTTATACATTAAATGGCGATGTAAACAGTCCGTTTGGACAAACATCAGTACCTACTGTATCGACAATTGCAATTAGTTGCAAACCAATGTATAGCAGAGCAGAAATGCAGTCAATGTCGGTGACCAAATATCTCAACGATGCTTTTTATAGAAGACAAGGATTCCTATAATGTCTACATACAGTAAAACAAGTCCATATCATCTTACTGATCAAAGTGCAGGATATTTAGATGTTATGACCTGGAGAACAATACCAGCAGAACCTGATGATATACTGTTCACAGTAACTAACAGTTATCAAAACAGACCAGATTTATTGGCATATGATCTTTACGGTGATGTAGGATTATGGTGGGTATTTGCTCAACGTAATCCTAGCATTATTCAAGATCCAGTATTTGATCTTCAAGCAGGAATTAAAATATATCTTCCTAAACTTAGCTCAATGAAGAAAACATTGGGAATATAATATATGGCCAATGATCCAAATGTAGTTCGTCAAACAGAAGGCGTTAACACTGGTACATCAGAACCTAAAGTAGTACAAAGCGGACAAAAAAATGTACTGTACAATTATAGATCTGTAACATATAACTTTACTCTCAGTGCCCTTAGAAATACTGATGTTAATGTTCCTAGTAACTATAGAAACAACACACAAGATTTAGTAATATTAAGATCTGGGGGCAAAGGCACAGGTGGAATTACTACAAATGTTTCGCCAGTTACTCGAACTTATGAATCTAAACCTGATGTAACTTCTACAGGTACTCAAGGTAGTGTAGAATCAAAGCCAACTTCTACAGTGTCATCGTCGACTACATATCAGGACACATCGGGAGGAGATTTAGTAGCAGGATTTAATCAAAACAGTCCTGGTAGATTTGATATGTTCATTGAGAATGTAGAAATTAATACCATCATAGAAAGTACTGGTCAAAGTGTAATGACACAGCCTACTAATATATCTTTTGAAGTTATAGAACCTTATAGTATTAATGGATTTATTGAAGCATTGCAAGTATCTGCTGTGGCTGCAGGAAACCCTTCTTATCTAGGAGCAACATTTTTATTAAAACTTCAATTTGCAGGATATCCTGACGGTCCTGATTTTCCTAGCGTTGTTACAGAAATTGATCAAGCAACTAGGTATTTCCCAATTACATTAACAGGAATAGAAGTTACTATTGATGAAAAAGGTACAAAATACAAAGTATCAGCTATTGGACAAAGTGATTCTGGATTAGGACAATCAGCAGTATTAAAAAAATCAGTTAAAGTTACTGGTAATACAATACAGGCTATTTTAGCTGACTTAATGAATAACATCACCAAACAATTAAAAGATGATGATAAAAACAGTAAAAATAATACACTGCCTGCAAATTCTTACGATGAATATCGTATTAAATTTCCTAAATTTATTTCTGGAACAGGGTTCAATGACGGATTTCCACCGAATGACATAGCTAATTCTAAACTTGTAGATGAGCTTAAAGACAACACAATTAATAGTTTTCCTGATGCCGGTACTTCGACTAAGCCAGATGCTTATGATCCTAGAAGTTCTAAACAACCTAGTCCTCAAAAATCAGCCGCTTCACCCGAAAGCGGTAAACTTACTCCCAATACAGATCCTATTAGTCAATTTGCAGAAGGTAAAACTATACCAGAATGTATTGAAGCTGTTATAAAAGACAGTGAATATATAAAAAATATAGCTAAAAAATTAAGTTCAAAAACTGAATGGCAACAAGTTGTAGATCCTTATGGTATGGTAGATTATTTTCTTATTAAATTAGAAGTTACTAATAAAGATACTATTAATCCAGATACTAAAAAACCTTATCAAATTTTTACCTATGTTGTTTCACCACGTAAAATAATGTATACAAGATTTCCTGGATATGGAAACGAAACAGTAGATTCCGCAAAACTAGCTACATTAAGTCTACGAGAATACAATTATCTTTATACAGGTCAAAATCTTGATGTATTAAATTTCAAATTAAATTTTAACACACTATTTTTTGAAGCTATTCCTAGTGCATTAGGAAATGAAAATGTTCCTCCCTCTAAAGTAGCAGTTGCACCAAGCAATAAAGTAGATCCTAAAGCTAATCCAGATAGTGTAGCGTTGGTTAAATCTAATCAAGTACCATCATCGCCGCAACGTCCTGTTGCAAATCATACAGAAGTTGATAAAAATGCAGGGGGACAAAATAAAATTGATGCCTACTCTAAACTAGCAAAAAGCATTCATCAAGCCATAACCAACCCTAAAGGTGCTATGTTAACTGGAGAGATAGACATACTCGGGGATCCTTTTTATGTTGTAACTGGCGGAGTTGGAAATTATAATCCTACACCCGGGTTAAATAGTCCTAGGATGACCACAGATGGAGAAGCTAATCATAATTATAGTGAAGTTTTAGTTACAATCAATTTTAGAAATCCTATTGATATTAACCCGTTGGAACAAGGAGGAAGAATGCATTTTGATTCTTCTCTGGTGCCATTCAGTGGAGTTTACAGAGTAAATGAAGCCAAATCAACATTCAAAGATGGATTATTCAAACAATCATTGACTATAATAAGAGCACCAGGACAAGTATCACCTGCTATAGGAACATCAACGACTCCTGTCCTTGCAACTAATCCTGGAAATAAAATTTCACAGTCACCTAATCCAGAGGATCAAATTTCTCAAGATAGCACACCTGCAAATCCTGTTATTAATACAGATACTGGGCAAGACGGAAGTAGAGCAAGTACATTTACATTAGGAAATCAATTACAACGAGGATTACCTAGCCCTGGATTACCAGGAGTTCTTAGTAACTTTACAAATGCCACAGGTGGATTAGGCGGTGGCAATAATTACTTACTTTCTCAAATTAGTGGAGCAACACCTAATATTGCCGGTAATACAAGAATTGCTACTCAACTGTTTGGGGGAGTTGTGCCTGGTGGTATTAATCAAGGCATTCCATTGCAGGCATCTGGTGTAGCAAGCCTACAGCAAAAAATATTAAATCCTGCAAGTTTGATATCTCAAACAGGATATACAACATTAAGGCAATTCGGAATTACAAATCCTAATGCACAGCTAGCGGCAGTTTTAATTGCCAAAGCCAGTCAAGCTATTAATCAAGTATCTGTTCCTGGGTCAGGAATCGGTGCGGGATCTACAGTAAATTATACTCCTGTAACTCCTGTTTCAACATTAGTTAACTCTGGACAAACAGTATCTGCTCAAGATGTAAGATTGCAAAATTCTACGTTACCTACAAATGTTACCGCTGTTACTGGATCTGCAACAGGTCTTGATCCTAATACATTATCGGCTGTGGCAAATTTAGGAACCGCAAATGCAGGTCTAGTAAATAATATTACTGCAAATTCTGCGGCAATAACACAAGGTACTCCTACAGATCCTATGGCAGTGGCACAACAATTTGGTGTAGATCCTACACAACTTTCAGGATTATCTTCTCCATTGCAAAGTAAAGTTCTAGGACAAATGTCTAATATTGCATCTAATGTTCCTCCTAATACAGATTTATCGGTGGCTAGTAGCCAAGGAGTAAACTTGAAATCTTTGTCACCGCAAGGCGTAGCTAATTTACCACCGACAGCTCCTTATGCTGTAGCACCTAGTCCGGCACCTGATACACAATATATTAATAGTATAGCGCAGTCTGGAGGCCCTAGTGCAGTGGCAAATGCATATGGTGTTACAAATGTTTCAAATGTTCCGCAAAATTTATTACCATCTGCTACACTTAAATCTGCATTATTGCCATCACCAAATTTTGGTACTGCTGGCAATTTATTACTTGGAGCTGTAGCAGGTTCTAAATATCTATCAGGAAATTTACAATTATCTAATCTTACAGGATCTCCTGTATCTCAAGAAGCTGGGTTGAATACAGTACAACAGAATTTTGGTGCCACGATGAATACGGGCGGAGATTTAACTAATTCAGTTATTAACAGATTTGGTAGTAAGAGTCAAGGTACCAGCCCATTAGACAAATTAATGTTAGGAAATTAATCTATGCCATTCGAAGAAAGACGCCGAGGTAAACTGCCAACCCCTGGTCCGTTTCTGGCTGAAATTACTAGTCATTTAGATCCGAGTTATATGGGTAGACTAGAAGTTTCTTTAATTAAAAATTTACAAAGTAATATTGACGATCAGGGGCAAACTTATGTTGTTAGTTACTTGAATCCATTCTATGGAGTTACATCTGCTAGATTTGAAGGTAACAATAGCAGTGACTTTAATGACTCTCAAAAGAGTTACGGTATGTGGTTTATCCCGCCAGATGTTGGTACCACAGTTATGGTTATCTTTATTGATGGAGATCCAAATCAAGGTTATTGGATGGGTTGCGTCCAAGATGCTTTTCAAAATCATATGGTTCCGGGCATTGCGGCTAGTAAACAAACATCAATGACGCAACAGCAAAAAGATCGTTATGGTACAGAATATTTGCCTGTTGCAGAATTTAATAAAAGTACACAAAAGGTCAATGATCCTAATGTAGATAAAATTGCTAAACCTGTACATCCTTTTGCTGATAGATTGTTAGCACAAGGATTATTATTAGATACAGTACGAGGTCCTACAAGTAGTAGTGCACGTAGAGAAGTACCTAGTGGAGTATTTGGAATATCTACGCCTGGTCCGTTAGATACAAGTACTAATGCTAAAACAGGTAAGATAGGATATGAAGGCAATCGTCAAGTTCCTGTAAGTAGATTAGGTGGTAGTACATTTGTAATGGATGACGGTGACGTTAATGGACAAAATGAATTGGTGAGAATTCGTACTCGAACTGGACATCAAATATTGATGCACAACAGTCAAGATTTAATCTACATTGCAAACTCTAAAGGCACCGCATGGATAGAAATGACCAGTAATGGTAAGTTAGATATCTATGCCGCAGACAGTGTTAGTATTCATAGTGAAGCAGATTTTAATTTCCGTGCTGACAGAGATATTAATATTGAAGCAGGTCGTAATATCAATATGCGAGCTATAGGTAATATGGAAACCAATGTATCTGGTTACTATTATCTTGTAGTCGATGATCACGGTCAAATTTCTTTTAAGAATGATTTAGATGAAACAATTGGTGGTACTCAAAGAACAACAGTAGCACAAGATGTTAATATTGTTGCGGGTAAAGATGCATTGTTTACAGCAGATGCAAGTATGCATCTAAGTGCCGAAACAAATATGTTCCAAGGATCGGGCGGTGACTTTAATGTTGGTGCTAATGGCAACTATTATGGAACAGCGGCACAATACCATATGAATGGTCCGGCTGCCGCGGCACCAACTGCGGCCACAGCGGCAACCGCACCGCCAATATTAAGTATCTATCATCTACCAAATAGAAGTCCTAGTGCAGGTTGGGCAGTTAATAACAAATATGCTACTACTCCAATCAGCAGTATTATGCAACGAGTTCCTACGCATGAGCCATATGACCAACACGAAAACGTTAATCCGTTTAGATTTAGTTCTACTGCTACTGATGTGTCGTTGCAAAGTCGACCAGGAGTAGCCCCAAGTCCTAATGCTGGAATCGTTGATAGCCCCAATACACCTGAGATAGTACCAGGTACATGTGATCCTAAGTACGCTAAAGACATTAATAATTCTGCAAGTAAAGCCGGTATAGATGCATTAAAGGCCGCTGCCGCAAAACTAGGATTAACTGCTCCCAATGCTGTAGCAAGTTTATTAGGAATAGCAGGCGGAGAAAGTCGTTGGAAAGTTGTCACAGAAAGTTTTAACTATACTTCAGCCGCTCGATTATTGCAAGTATTTCCTACTGTATTCAAAGGAGATGCAAATCTTGCTCAACAATATGTCGGTAATCCTAATAATAGCTTACCTGAATTCTTATATGGATACACTACCGCTAAAGGCAAAGGTCTAGGGAATACCCAGGCAGGTGATGGTGCCGCATTTATTGGTCGAGGATTTATACAACTAACTGGTCGTGCTAACTATGCAAAATATAGTAATTTATTATTCAGTAAAGGTCTTGTAAGTTCTGCAACAGCATTAACTGATAAACCTGAATTACTTAATGATTTAACTATAGCCGCACAGGTAAGTGTATTATATTTCTTAGATCGTGTGAAAGTACCTCAAACAGATCCAGGATACTTTGAAGCCGCTTGCCGTGCTGTAGGATTTAACACACCTGATATTCATGCTACTAAACAAGGTTTTTATCAATGTTTCTTAGGACAATTACAAGGTACAGTTGTTCAATCTGGTAGCGGTACTATAGTAACAGACAGTTCTGGGAACCCTGTTAAGTCTGGTCAAATTGCACAATAAATATAGTATGGCATACAAATCATTAGTTATTACCAACGCTAACGCAGTCTCTCAACAACCTGTTAAGACTAGCCAGTTTTATATGGGATTCAGTAGTCAGGATCCTTCTAATACTACTTCTCGATTATACGATCTTGATCTAATTAAGCAGGACATATTGAATCAGTTTAATACACGCAAGGGTGAAAGGGTAATGAATCCTCAATTTGGTAGTATCATTTGGGATGTATTAATGGAACCTATGACAGAACAGGTTAAACAAGCTCTTAATACAGACATTACAACAATATGTAATAGTGATCCTAGAGCCATTCCTACTCAAATCAATTTAACAGAATTTGAATCAGGATATCTAATCGAAATAACTTTACAATTGGCAGGAACTGATCAATCTAGCAATATGATATTGACTTTTGATCAACGCACCGGCCTTACAGTACAATAATGTACATGGTTTATTACCGCAATAAATACGGTATAGAATTAAAATTATGACTATCCCATCAACTCCAACCCAACTCCTTGTCACTGAAGACTGGAAAAAAATCTATCAAAGTTTTCGTAATGCCGACTTTCAAAGTTATGATTATGAAACAATTCGTAGAATTTTAATTTCTTATCTACAAGAAAACTATCCAGAAGATTTTAATGACTTTATTGATAGCAGTGAATACATTGCGTTAGTTGATCTAATAGCGTATCTAGGTCAAAATTTAAGTTTCCGCATCGATTTGAATGCCCGTGAAAACTTCTTAGAAACCGCACAACGTAGAGATAGTATTTTACGATTAGCGCAACTAGTAAGTTATGTTCCTAAACGTAATGTACCTGCTAGCGGCCTCTTAAAAATTACCTCAATTGCTACAACAGATTCAGTTACAGATTCTACTGGAGTTAATCTAGCAGGAACAACAATTAGTTGGAATGACCCAACTAATACAAATTGGTATAATCAGTTTATTAGTATTATAAATTCTGCAATGCCTGCTCCAATGATGTTTGGTAAACCAAATGATCAAGGCACCATTAATGGAATTAGTACAGCACAATATTTGATTAACAGTTCAAATCCAGATGTTCCTGTTTATAGTTTTAGTAAAAATGTAAATGGAACTTCGATGTCTTTTGAAATTGTTCCTGCAACATTTAAGGGGCAGAGTTATATCTATGAAACTAGTCCCAGTCCTGCTAGCCCTGTAAGTTTATTATATCAAAATGATAATCAAGGATCGGGCAGTGCTAATACAGGATTTTTTGCATTATTCAAACAAGGTACATTAGGTTTATCTAGTTTTAGTATTACAAATCCTGTGGCAAATGAAATTATCGGTATTAACATCAGTGGAATTAACAACACCGATGTTTGGTTATGGCAACTCAATAATGATGGAAGTTATCCTACAACACCATGGACACAAGTTCCTGCTGTAGTAGGTAATAATGTCATCTATAATAGTATTGCTACAAGTATAAGAAACTTTTATAGTGTTACTTCTAGAGATCAAGATCAAATTGACTTAAATTTTGCAGATGGAAGTTTTGGTGATTTACCTAAAGGCAATTTTAATTTATTTTATCGTCAAAGCAACGGTTTAACATATTCAATCAAGCCAGAACAGATGAGTGGTATTGTTATTAATATTCCGTATGTTAATCAAGCAGGACAAAATCAAACATTGACGTTAACATTAGGATTGCAATATACAATTAGTAATAGTGCGGCAACAGAGTCAAATACTACAATACAACAAAATGCACCACAAGCATACTATACACAAAATCGTATGGTCACAGGTGAAGACTATAATATAGCACCGTTAACATATACAAGTAATGTACTTAAAGTTAAAAGCATTAATCGAGTAAGCAGTGGTATTAGCAAATATTACGAACTTAGTGATGTTAGTGGAAAATACAGTTCTACAAATATATTTGCCACAGATGGAATACTTTACAAAGATGTAACTGAAAAGAATTTTAGTTTTAGTTTCTCTAGTAGAAATCAAATATTATCTGTAATTAAAAAACAATTAGAACCTATTGTTGCATCACCTGCATTAAAATCTTTTTATATTGATACATATAGAGATATTGCACCTGTAACATTAAATTCTAATACATCAGGACTTGTTTCAAGATGGCATTCAACAAATATTGTATCTGGGCAAAGTAGAGGATATTTTACTTTAGATAAAAATCTATCAGGAACTGTTTTGCCAGTTCCTATTTCAGTAGGTTCATTAGTAGGAGCACCTTACAAATATATTTCTGCAGGAACATTAATTAAATTTGTTCCGCCTGTAATTAATAACAAACAACAATATTTTTTACCTAGTGGAAAAGTTACACCAATTAAAAGTAGCAAAACTACAAGTTATATATGGGTTACTGTATTACAAGTAATCGGCGACGGTGCTAATAACGGTCTAGGAAATCTAAGTGATGGTACAGGACCAATTATACTTAGTGATCAGTTAGGTGATGGAGCTATACCTGTCGAGATAGTTCCTCCGTTTGTAAGTACATTTTCATACGGGTTTGAGAATTCATTAGTTAACCTTTGTCTTACACAAAGAAATTTTGGACTATCATTTAATACATCATCCAGAACATGGTCTTTGATTGAAGATACAAATATTGATTTAATTAATCCTTTTAGCATTGCTCATCAAGCAGATACTAGTAATTTCAATTTAGACTCTAGTTGGTTAATTGCATTTACATGGAACGGTGACAACTATAAAGTTAGATATAGGATTACGGATTTTGTATTCCAAAGTGTAAACCAAACAGGATTTTATATAGATCCTACAGATGTAAATTTTGATTTTACAACTAACACAGTTATCAAAGATAAAATTAATGTACTGTCACTTAATCCACAACCTGGAGTTAATTCTTCATCACAGGGATTGGGCAAAGATTATAGTTGGCAAATTGATAATCCAGTAATTGAATTAGACGGATACACAGATCCGTCAAGTGTACTTGTAAGTTTTTACAATCATCAAGATTCTGGAACAGTTGGACAAATTATTGACCCAGATTCATTTAACAATATTGTAGGCACAATAAATCCAGGCACATCTGATGGATACGTCATGTATCAAATTTCGTCTAACGGTATGACACTTACTCCAGTTGATAATTCTGAATTTGTAGTGTTTAATACTGAAGCTGATGCTGTAACATATTATAATACATATGGTAGTTTTGATGCAACTAATCTTTATTTTGTATCGACAAATGTTGTTAAGAGCGCAAGCGGCTCAACATTTACATACGAACCAAATTATGTTGTTTATCCAGGACGAGCAGGATTAAGTTTCCATTACTTACATAATAGCGGAGAAGAACGTAGAATTGATCCTAGCAAGAGTAATATTATTGACATCTATATGCTCACTGCTGATTATGACACAGCATTTAGAAATTGGTTATTAACAGGTTCTGGATCTGCACCATTGCCGCCAACCAGTCAAAGTTTAGAAAATAATTATTCTAGTGATTTAGAACCAATTAAAACAATCAGTGATGAGATAGTTTATCAACCAGTAACCTATAAAGTTTTGTTTGGATCTTCCGCAGACATTAATTTACAAGCAACTTTCAAAGCAGTAATTAGTCCTACTAGTACTGCAAGTAAGAATAGCATAGTATCTAGAATATTATCTGCTATTAACACATTTTTTGCATTAGAAAATTGGGAGTTTGGAAAAAGTTTCTACTTTAGTGAATTATCAACCTATGTCATGAACTTATTAAGTCCTGATATTACAAACTTTATATTGGTACCAACCGTGAATAGTTTTGGAAGTTTATATGAAATAAATTGTCAAGACAATGAAATTTTTATTAGTGGTGCAACAGCCGCTGATATTGAAGTCATTGATGCAGTTACTGCTTCTCAACTAAACACTGCCTTTATTGTAACTAATGCCGGATAACATAAAAATGGCAACATCAAAAATCAATTCAGTTAATTTATTACCCGTCGTTCTGCAGACAGATAGAAATTCTAAATTTCTAGCAAGTACACTTGATCAACTTATTCAACCTGCACAGTTAGAACGATTAGATGGATACATAGGTTCTATATCAACACCGACATATAATTCTACTAGTGATGTTTATATTTCTGGCGGTGTATATGATTTAGATCCAGCATTAGTAACTAATGATAGTATTGGTAATATACAAGAAGTTCAAGCATATGATGATCTAATAAATGAAATTGGAATTAAAGGTGGAATAACAAATAATCTTGATAGATTATTTAGATCTAAAGTTTATTCTTATAATGCACACGTTGATTGGGATAAACTAATTAATTATGAAAACTATTTTTGGTTAGAAAATGGTCCTCAAACAATAGAAGTTACATCCGATTCTTTGGATATTGAATCTACTATTATAGGTCAAACTACCGCAACAGTAACAGTAGGAACAAGTACAGTTACATTAAGTAACGGCATGTTGATTATGTTTGGCGGAATAAACATTCCTGAACAGTATCACGAAAAAGAATTTTTTGTAGAAGGTGTTGGCTCTTCGATAGTTTTAATACCCTTGCAAGATTTAATTACAACTGAAGATATTGCTACTGTTTACAATGACGGATTTGACACAGCCGGATTTGATAATTTTTCTTTCGATGATGATAGACCCGTACCAATTAATGCAGAATACGTTACCATCAATAGAGCCAGTCCGGACTTAAATCCATGGAGTCGATATAATCGTTGGGTTCATGCAGATGTAATTAAGACCAGTGCAATTGCCAACGGTGAGGTGCCTGTTTATCCTGCATCTAATCGAGCTCAGCGTCCTATTGTTGAATTTGAGGCAGGTCTACAATTATTTAATTTTGGTTCTACAGGAATTAAACCAGTTGATGTAATTGATATGACATCAACTAATGCCTTCTTGACTATCAACGGATCAACATCAACAATAAATTCATTGCCTTCAGTAACTATAGATGGTGTTACATTAGAAGAAGGAACGAGAATTATTTTTAATGCGGACAATAATCCTAATGTTCGAGGAAAAATCTATACAGTAAATTTTGTTCTAATAGCTGGCTCTAGAACATTAACGCTGGTTGCTACAGATGATCATGATCCTCAAACTAATTCATCTGTATTAATAATTAGTGGTACTAAAAATAAAGGTACAAGTTGGCAGTATGATGGATCTCAGTGGCAGTATTCACAACAACGAACTGTATTAAATCAAGCTCCACTATTTGATCTTTATGATAAAAATGGAAATAGTTACTCAGATAAAAATTATTATCTCAGTAACTTTACAGGAAATCAAATTTTTGGTTATCAAGTAGGCACAGGAACAAATGACCCTTATTTAGGTTTTCCATTGTCATATAGAAAACTTGATGCAGTGGGCAGTTTTTTATTCTCTAACTATTTGTCAAACAACACCATTGTTATTTCAAATTCTAATCTTACAACATTACAAATTTCTACAAATGTAACATATTGTAAAAGAAATACTGTAAATGGTGCAGTATATGAGAATGCTTGGAAAACAGGTATTGATTATCCTATTCCTTTAGTTACATCTCCGTTTGGAGAACATTATTACCAAGAACCTTTAAGTTTAACTAATAATCCGTTAAATTCTACAATTGATCAATTTACTGTAAGCGAGTTAAGTGAGCATGTTCAAACTATAATTGATCGTGTTCCTGGTTATATTACAACAGCTAGTAATTTAAGAGATCTTGGAGATTATACAGGGTATGGAATTAAATTAATTACTAATGCTAATCCTATTTCATTTGCTCAAATGTTTATAGGCAAAAAAGAAAATAGTTTAATTGATGCTATCACTAAATCTGGCGATCAATACAATCAATTTAAGTTGACATTCTTAAACAGTATTATCAAAGTATCTAATCAATTAGATCCTGTATCAGCAGTTGATGAAGTGTTGACTACATTGAATCAAAATAATGGTGCCCATAGCCCTTATTATCTATCAGATATGTTAGCTTATGGTACTCCTGAAATTCAAAGAACTTTTACAGTTACTGATTCTCGTAATACCAAATATCCATTGACTACTGAATTTGATCTCAACAATCTAAGTCTGAGATCTGTATTGGTATATCTAAATGGATCACAATTAATTTACGGAATTGATTATACATTTGATACTGCCTTATCTACAGTTGATATCTTAACAACATTAAACAAAGGCGATAAACTAGTTGTAAACGATTATACAAATACTGAAGGTGCATATGTTCCACCAACACCTACTAAGTTGGGAATGTATCCTGCTTTTGTACCTTGTATATATCAAGACAATACTTACATTACTCCTACAACAGTTATTCAAGGACATGATGGTAGCATCATGCCTGCTTATAACGATTATCGAGATGCTATTATTCTTGAGTTAGAAAAGAGAATTTATAATAATATCAAAGTACAATATCGTTCAGATTTATTAGATATTAATAGTGTAATGCCTGGTGCATTTAGGAATTCAAATTATTCAACTTCTGAAATTAATAAAATTTTATCACAAGATTTTATTAAGTGGGCAGGTACTTATACTATTGATTATAGTAATCATGCAGAATTTGATATCAATGATGCGTTTACTTGGAATTTTAACGGTAGTTATACACCTTTTAATAATATAGCCATGTTCGGATCATGGCGTAGTGTTTACAAATATTTTTACGATACAGATCGCCCTCATACTAATCCCTGGGAAATGTTAGGTTTTACTGAAATACCAACTTGGTGGACATCTACCTACGGTACTGATTATTCATCTAACAATACGCAGATGTGGACAGACTTAGAGAATGGTTATATATCAGATACAGGTGAAACTAATTCTTTATATGCTCGACCAGGTCTAAGTGAAATTATTCCTACTTACAGCAATGGTGCGTTAAAAGATCCTTCTAAGATTTTTGGTCCTCCATTAAATGGAAGTTTAATTCGACAATCGTGGATTACAGGAGATCAGGGACCTGCAGAAACTGCATGGCGCCGCAGTAGCCTGTGGCCTTACACAGTCCAAAAGATATTAGCTTTAACTATTCCAGCAACCTACGCATCTTTAATGTATGACACAAGTCGTATGCAGAAAAATATTGCAGGTCAATGGAATTACGGACCTGATGAAACATTCTTGCAATTAAATAATCTTTATATATCTGGTGAAAATAATAATTTAACCAGCGGATATAGTGTCTTAGTATCTGAAGTTGGTCAACAGAGAACAAGTAATTATATTGCTGAACTTAGACAAGATTTAAGTTATGCTAATTACAATTTATTTCATAAAGTTGGTGGGTTTGTTGATCAAAGTACACTACAGGTTATTATAGATGCATATGATCCTACAAGTACAGATCCTGGTGCAATTCTTCCTTCGCAGAACTATCAACTAATATTAGATGTAAGTAATCCTATTAGATCTGCAAGTGTATCTGGATTCATTATACAACGATCTGAAACTGGTTATACTATTAAAGGTTACGATAGTCAAAATCCATTCTTTGTATATTATCCTAGTATTAGAAATCTTAATACACAGGCATTAACAATAGGCGGAAAAACTGCTTCATATGTTACATGGGCACCTAGCGGCACATTAGGAGCCACGGGATTATCAACAATAGATACAACAACTGCACAATCTGCTGTCTCGGGTAACTTTTATCAGAAAGGCCAAATTGTTGCTTATGGTAACAATTTTTATAGAGTTACTGTTGCACATCAATCTGGTGCTACGTTTAATTCTAGTTTTTATCAAATATTACCATCATTACCTAGTACAGGCGGAGCAACTGTACAAATTGCTAATAGTTTTAGTAAAACTCCTGTACAGGTTCCTTATGGCACAACATTTTCTAATATACAAGAAGTTTACGATTTGATTATCGGCTATGGTCGTTGGGTTGTTGAACAAGGATTTATATTCAACGAATTTAACAAAGATCTAGGAACAGTACTTGATTGGAATTTAACCGCAAGTGAATTTTTATTCTGGTCAACTCAAAATTGGGGAACAGATAGTATATTAACATTAAGTCCTTTTGCTGATCAAATAGTATATCAGGCCACTGATTCTGTAGTAGACAATTTATTTGATGGCTTCTATGATTACAGTATATTAAAAGCAGACGGATCACCTTACCCTCAAAAGAGTTTAAGTATTTCTAGAAATAACGGAGTATGTACAATTGCTACATTACCTGATACTGATGGAATTTATTTTGCTAGATTAAATTGTGTACAGAAACAGCATGGTATGGTATTTGACAATGTTGACGATTTTGGAGATGTTATATATGACACCCAGACCGGTAGCCGTCAAATGCGTATGAAATTAGTTGGATTCAAAACGGCAGAGTGGAACGGTGACTTTTTTAGTCCTGGATTTGTTTATGACGATGTTAAAATAACCAACTGGACACCTAATACTAGTTATAGAGCAAGTAATGTAGTTTATTACAATGGAAATTATTATTCTGCTAATAGAAATATAGATCCAAGCAAATATTTCGATTTTACAAAATGGGATTCTTTAACTAAAAAACCGTCTTCGGGATTATTGCCAAATTTTGATTACAAGATTAGTCAGTTCCCAGATTTCTATAGTTTAGACATTGACAATTTTGATGCTGGTCAGCAGAAGATGGCACAACATCTTACAGGATATACTCCTAGAGTTTATCTAAATAATATTTTTACAGATCCTATTGCACAGTATAAATTTTATCAAGGATATATTAAACAAAAAGGAACTGAAAATTCTATTAATGCTTTAGCAAAAGCCACAATTCATAACTTGCAAGGGCAAGTTAGTTATAATGAGGAATGGGCATTTAGAATAGGTGATTATGGTTCTTATACAACTTACCAAGAATTGGAAGTTCCATTGGTAGAAGGTACTTTCTTAGAGAATCCTCAAATTATTAATTTTGTAAGCACGCTGCCTAGTACAGCAGGTAACAGTTTAATACATTTTAATGTTCCTAGCGATCTTACAATTACACCTAAAAATTATTCTCCTTCAACAACTTTTGCATCTACTTCTGATCAAGCTACAATGATATTAACTCATTCAGGCTATGTGCGAGTTGATGATGTGACCGCAACAGCATACAATGAAAATAGTTTGTTGGATATTGCAAATAATAGTCAACTAAACAACGGGGATACCGTATGGCTAGGATTTACTCAGGATGGAAATTGGGAAGTTTATAGATATACATATAATTCAGCTGGAGTTATTGGAGTATATGTAAGTTCCCCAGTAAGTCAAATAACATTTACTACTTCTATTAATCACGGATTAGCAGTTGGACAAATTATTAGTGTTACTAATTTCAATAGTCAGGTTGATGGAATTTATATTGTTCAAGCAATACCTGCTTCTACTCAGTTTACAGTAGCAAGTACTCTTGCTTCAATTACTAATGCTGAATTGCTTTCTCCGGGGAAACTTTTTGAGTTTAAGACTGCACGAGTAACTGAATTTGATAATCTGCCATCTGATAAGCATATGTATCAATTGCCTTATGGAACTAAATTCTGGATTGATTCTATAACAGGTAATGATCAAAATTGGGCAGTCTACGAAAAAATTAATAATTACTATTCCTCAACTACACAAAATCAATTACCCGATGGATTAGGAAGTAGTATTAGCAAGCGTAAAGGCAATGCTATTGTAATTGCAGGGGCTCCTACATATAATTATAATGGTCAGAGTGGAGCAGTATTTGTTTATCAGCAATCTGGAAATACATTGTTACCAATTTCTAGATATTTTATAGGATCATCATACGGTTCTACAAACTTTGGTCATACTGTATTTTATGATGATACACCTATTTCATCTACTTCTACATATGGATTAATATTTGCATCGGCTACATCAGCATCATCAAATGCAGGAGTTGTTAAGGTCAGTACTATTGATGAATCAGTACTAACAGAAGGTAGAAGTACTTATATTACAAATCCAGTTCCTGAAGTAGAATTTTTTGGTACTTCAATTTGGGTTGAACGAACCAACAAAAATAAATTAATTTTAATCGGTGCTCCGGGCTCGGGCAATTCTAAAGGATCAGTATGGGCGTATACGGCAACAGTAACATCTAATTCGATTAATATATCTTCTGCAAATACTGTCACCGACAGTAGTGTCATTTATACTCCAGGAAGTCAGTGGGGATATTCTATTAGCGGATCAGATAATGCATCTTTTATTGCTATCGGTGCTCCGGGATATTCGACTGGAACAGGAATTGTTTCAATAACCAATAACAATTTAACTCATGTACAAACAATAACATCACCATTTGGTGAGGGCGGCAGATTTGGTGAAGTTGTTACTATGTCTCAACATGGAGACTATTTGTTTATATCTGCTCCTGAAGTAATTAATAGTGATTCTTCTGTAGGTGCAGTTGCAGTTTATGATTCGTTTACTGGAATATTTACATTAAATCAAATTATAGAAAATCCTGCAATAGGATCTACTATGAATTTTGGTCAATCTGTTGATATCAATACTTTAACTAATACTTTAGTAGTTTCTGCTGTAGGTCTTAACGCTACTTTTGTAACTAAATTTGATGAAGGCAGTACTATATTTGACAATGGTATTACTGAATTTACAGGGTCTGAAGAAAATTCTGGTGCAGTATATATGTATCATCGAGAAAATCAACGTTTTATATTTGCACAAGAATTAACAACTTCTACCATAGCATTATTTCCTGGTACAGATTTTGGAACAAGTGTAGTGATTGATGACGATGTTGTTCTTGCAGGAGCACCGTCAACTGACAATGAATCTATATTCTCTACTATATATCAATTTAATCAAATAGATCTTACAACTAATAGTTTGTCACAAATTAGAGCGTTTGAAGATTTAGTTATTCCTAACACTATAGAACAGATATCGTTGATAGACACTTATAACGAAGATGTTCTACAATACTTAGATATTATTGATCCATTAAAAGGTAAAATAGCAGGTATTGCTGAACAAGAATTATCTTATAAACTAATAAGTGATCCTGCAATTTATTCTATTGGTCTTGCAGGTGTTAATGTTGACACTGAAACTAACTGGTTAGATGACCATGTAGGTGAATTATGGTGGGATCTAAGTACCGCAAAATATGTATGGTACGAACAAAGTGAACTCGAATACCGTAAAAACAACTGGGGTAAATTATTTCCAGGTGCAACTATTGATGTGTATGAATGGATAGGATCTACGTTATTACCTAGCGAATGGAGTACACAGGCTGATACTACTCAAGGATTGGCATTAGGAATCAGTGGTCAACCTAAATTCCCAGATAATAGTATTGTCAGTGTTAAACAAGTATATGATTCTGTAACCAACACCTATAGTAATGTTTATTACTATTGGGTTAAAAATTCTGTTATCGTACCAGATGCTAAGAATCGTAGAAAGAGTAGTTACGAAGTTGCAAGTATAATTGCTGATCCTACTGCTTATGGGTTACAATTTGCATCAATAATTGCACCAGATGCCATAGCATTAAGTAATGTTGGACCACTATTAGTAGGTGAAAATATCAGTCTTAATATTGGACAAGATATTGTTGCGGCTTCTATGAGTAATGCTATACCTAAGCATACTGAATGGTTAATTTTACAAGAGAACAGTGAAAATAGTGTTCCAAATTCTTTATTAGAAAAGAAATTGTTTGATAGTTTGTTAGGACATGATAATCTAGGAAACTCTGTGCCTGATCCTTCATTAAGTATAAGGACAAAATATGGCATTGGAATTAGACCTCGCCAAACAATGTTCAAAGATCGACTAACTGCTATACAAAATATTATTGAATTTAGCAATAGTGTATTGATTAATGAACCTATTACTGGCAATTACGATTTTATTAATCTTAATTCTCAAGAAGAAATACCTAGTCAGTACTTGGGAACATATGATAAGATTGTTGAAGACAACAATGAACTATCTTTAGTTGATACTAGTGCATTTCAACAAGCAATAATTCATTGTTCAGTTAATAACAATGGTCATGTCACAACTGCTACTATAACAAATTCAGGTTACGGATACGGAATATTGAATCCAGTATACAGTACTACTGGTACTCAAATAGGATATCAAGGCCCTACATTTATTTCTTTAACATCAACTGGTAGCGGAGTTGAAATTTCTACAGTAGTAGATATTACAGGAAGTGTTATTCAAGTTACAGTATTAAATGGTGGTACAGGATATACGTCTAGTTTTGATCTTACTTCTCGCGAACAGTCGATAATTGTAACAAGCGATAGTACTGCTAACGGTGGTTGGACTCAATACACATATGATTATACTACTAGCCAATGGATTCGTGCTCGTACTCAAAGTTATAATACTACCCTTTACTGGAATTATGTAGATTGGGCAAGTAGAGATTATAACAAATATCAAATTTATTCATATATTATAGGTAGTCCTTACGAACTAGGAGAATTATCAATAGTCCCCGGACAGTATATTAAAATTAATAATAGTGGTGATGGAAACTATATAGTTGTAGAATCAATTAATTCTACAACATACGGCACCTATGGTCAAGGATTTAACATTGTATATAAACAAAATGGTACTATACAACTGTCTAACAATATATGGAATAGAAAAAATAGTGAATATGGATTTGATTATGTTAAATCATACGATCAAACTCTATGGGATCAAACACCAGATATTGAATTAGAATACATTTTAACAGCATTAAAAGAAAATATATTTGTCAATGAATTAAAAATTAATTGGAATTTATTGTTCTTCAAAGCTGTTAGATATGCAATGACAGAACAACGACTATTAGACTGGGCATTTAAGACATCATTTATAAATGTTGTAAATCGTGTTGGAGTATTAGGCCAACCGCCTGTATATAAATTACAAGACAGTAGTTTCTATCAACAATACATTGAAGAAGTAAAACCTTATCATACACAAATAAGAAACTTTACCACACAATATTCTGATATAGAACCTGCAAATATTCATTTAGACGATACTAATAGAAATATCGAAACTACAATTAAATTTGATCGAATTACAGGTCGTAATGAAATAGGTGATATCATAGCAGTTGATACGTTTAACTGTAACGGCCATACTACTGAATTTACATTGAATTGGTTAGTACAACCTGAAAAGAGTAAAATTACAGTTAAACTCTTAGGCGGAATATCTACAGATTACAAAGGCTTGGTATTAAGTGAAGACTATACTATCTTGCACAATGGAAATTCTAGTACTTTAGTATTTTTGAATTATACGCCTGGTGCCGGACAAACAGTTACAGTCACTTACCAAAAGAACATTAATTTACTTTCTGCTTCAGAACGTATATTGAATTTCTATGATCCAACCGCAGGAATGCCAGGAGTAGATTTAGCACAGTTAATGTCTGGAATAGAATATCCTGGTCTAACAGTTGGCGGACAATACGAAGGTCCCGGATTTGCAAATACATTTGGTGGCTGGTATCCAGATAGTTTTATTGATGGTGGAACATGGACTAGCGGAGTATCACGAACTGCACTAGGAATAAACCCAGAAGATATTATTATTGATGGTGAATATGGATTTGTAACTCCTAATACTAGTTACGCTCCAGAAGAAGTAGTGCCCGGATTTGTTACAGATAGTCTAGGAATCAATGTTTATACTAAAAATAGATTTGGAGCTCCTACTGTAATTAATGCAAGTATACATATAAATTCTACAGCATCTACGCAGACATTTGTATTATCGAGTTTGCCAACAACTATTGATAATATTTTAGTAAGTTACAATAACATTGAATTAACGTATATTGATAGTGTTAATTTTACAAACGATACTCAATATACTATTGATTGGGCAAATTCGTTATTAATTATTCCTCCTCAAAATAATCCTGGGTATCTAGGATATACTATTGTGGGAGTAGGAGGAGGCAATAAAGCCAACCCAACAGTTGGAGTAGTTGACAAAGAATTAGTTACGGTTGTTGATGTAAGTACTGCTGAAGTACAAAGTCTAGCATCCTATGTAGATATTAAAGATGCTTTTGTTACCGTTAATGGTCAACCAATTAATGCAGTTACAACTTCAACTGAATATGGATTTATGTTAACTCCTTATAGTGCACAGAATCGAAGAGCCGCGGTAACTGTTTATAATCTAAATCCAGGAGTTAATACAATACAAGCATGGTTCTTTACAGAATCTCAAAGTTATTTTAATGTTATACATGAGCAAACATTCTCATTGAATAATTTTGATATTACTAATCCATTGACTTTGCAACATCCTCCCGGAATTATTGAACCAACAAGTCAACAAGCAATTGTTGAGATCACTGATTCAAATGGTACAAGACGACTATTACCACCTGATGCTTCGTATTATTCAGTTAATGATCCTGCTAGCAATGTGTTTAATTTTAGTATCAGTTCAGTATCTGACATATTAACAAATCCTCAAGATTATATTACTGATCCAAAATTTGTAATTGTGTATGTTAATGGAGTAGCATTAAGACCAGGATTTGATTATACTGTTAACAATGTTGCCTTAACTGTAACTATAACCGCAACATTACAAAAAGGAGATGCTATTGCTATAGAAGCATATGTCCCTGATGTATTAGGAAATAGTGATCCTTTAAGCGGAACACCGTACACTTATCAATATAGAATTTTTGGATCTAATTTATATTTGTCGCCCGAGGCAGCAGGTGTCGGGGTTACTACAATTGGATCTGCTACATTAAAAGTTATTACTTATGCTGATGCAAATGGCATGTTTGTTGAAACACAAAAATTTGTTGGCGATCCAAATAGAAGATTTACTATAGATCGTCCTATTCTCAATGACAATTATGTTTTTGTAACAGTCTTCAAATATGTAGAACCTAATCTAAACAGTTATCCATTAGTTAATGGAGTAGACTATGTTGTGTTAGATGACAATGTAACTATTCAATTAAGCGATACATGGAATTTGAATGACAATGACATTGTGGAAATTATTAGCTTTGCTAGTCAGAATTTTAGCAGTAATGTCTTAGGCTATAGAATATTCAATGATATATTAGGTAATACATCTTTTACCAGATTAAGTAAAAAATATTCTACATATATAACACAACCATTAAGATATACAGATACTGAAATACATGTTGCAGATGCTTCTGTACTAACAGCTCCACAAGTTGATGCAAACATACCTGGTGTTGTTTTAATTGATGCAGAACGAATAGAATTTTTCCAAATTAAAGGAAATGTATTAACACAGTTACGCCGAGGAACTTTAGGCACAGGTCCAGCAACATATCTAGGAACAGGTACAACTGTAATAGATCAGGGTGTTGAGCAAATAATTCCTTTTACTGAAAATATTCAAATTCAAAATACATTTACAAATATGTCAACTAGTTCTTATACAATTGTCAAAGACAGTGTAAGAATAACTTATCCCAATACGTCGACATTTGTTCACAATGATGGAATTGTATTAACTACAAGCACTTCATTAATTGATCAAATTAATGTTTATTATGGCGGAAAATTATTAAGGAAAACAGGAGACTATATCCACGAAACTACTGCAACTTATAATAGTCTTTCGAGCTTTGACATTACAGGATCTACGTCAACAATTCAATTATTGCCGACTAATGCTACTGTTGGTGATTCTTATCTTGTAACAGCTACTAACCAAGTATGGACATATACAGGTTCTAGAACACAAGCACCCTCACTGACAGGATATGTGTATTCAGGATTAAAATACATACCACAAGACTATGCTGTTACAATGACTGGATCAACTCAAGTATTGACACTAAACACTTCAACATTGGGTGTAGAAGATAATATACAAATTACCATTGTACAAAAAGACTTCCCAGTATCAGCATCTTGGAATACAATTGATCCTACTGATAGTACTAAAACTTTAAGTTTGTTAGACAGTACTACAACAATTGCTGTGTTCTTACAAAAAGCTCCTGCGGCATTACCTGACAATTACTTTTACGGATTGTAATATCGTATAAATATCATTATGGAAATTAAAAAAATGAGCCCACAACCTAATAATCAACCAAAAGATCAAGGATTGATGTCTATAAAAGGACATATAAAAATATTTGATCCAGTTACAAACGAAGTTTTTATTGATAAGCCTAATGCTATTAATTATGAAAACTTTAGTTTAGCAATGGCTAACAGTATTAGTAATCAAGGAATTGGTACTATTGCTGAAATGGATTTTGGAAATGGCGGAACACGAGTTGATGATACAGGTATTATAACCTATTTAACTCCTAACGTAATTGGATCTAGTGCTAGTTTATACAATCAGACATATCTTAAAGTAGTTGATGCTCAACAACCAACTGATTTAGATCCTGCTAGAAATTTTATGCAAGTGCGTCATGTAGCCGGTGCATATTATAGTGATGTATTGGTTAGTTGTTTGTTAGACTTTGGTGAACCAAATGGACAGCAAGCATTTGATAATGAAACAAATTCAAATGGTACCTTTGTGTTTGATGAATTGGGGTTAAGATCATATAGTCCAGACGGTCCTGGAACAGGGTTATTGTTAACTCATGTAATTTTTCATCCTGTACAAAAATCATTAAATCGTATGATACAAATTGATTATACTGTTCGCGTACAATCTCTTACCAACGGGATGTAATTATGGCTTATATAGTTTATACAAGTAGTGGAACTTTTTTAACATCGATACCGGCAGGGTATGTAAACACATCTGCATCTAGTCTAAGTTTAATTGGTAGAGATGTTGTAGGATATGGTCAGTATTATAATCAAAATTTAGTTAGTATGTTGACTAACTTTTCAAACCTATCATCACCAAAAAATCCTTTACAGGGACAAATATGGTATGATGCAGGTCGTACTAAATTAAGAGTTTATGATAGTGGTTGGCAAACAGTTGGTGCATCTACTATTTCTTCAAATCAGCCATCGGGGCAAGGTCCTGGAGAATTTTGGTATGACAGCACAAACAAGGCATTAAATTTTGTCGACAATGGTGGACAATATAATACCATAACAAGTTTTCCTAGAAATAGTTTTAGTGGTTGGCAATATCCATTAACTCCAATTGGAGACAATACTGTTCCTTCAGCTGTTCCGCAAAAAGTTACACTATTACAAAGTTATAGCCAAACAGTTGGTGCATTAACAACTTCAAGTTTTACTGTATCATCACAACAATCGACAACAACGTTTGCTCTGGCCAATTCATCATCAGTTGAATTAGTTGCTGGATTAACAATTATTGGTAATATTCAAGCTACTGGAAGTTTTGTATCAACCCCAAATACTCCAAGTAGTACATCAGCTCCTGGTACATTAGGTCAGATTGCATATGATGATAATTACATCTATGTATATACCACTACTGGCTGGAAAAGGCTTGCTAACCAACTTCAAACATTCTAATTATGCCATACATATTAACAAAAACTAACGGATCAACACTGACTACAGTACAAGATGCAACTGTAGATAATACCACAAGTTTAACGTTTATAGGACGTAATTATTCTGGATACGGACAAACCATTGAAGAAAATTTTTTACATTTATTAGAAAATTTTTCAAATTCAACAGTACCTACAAATCCTATACAAGGGCAACTATGGTTCAATAGTGCTCTTCAGCAGTTACAGATTTGCTATGATGGCACAAATTTTACAAATGCTTCTAGCGCATGGGTATCTAATGTTAAACCGTCGTCTCCTGTAACAGGAAGTTTATGGTGGGATACTGGAAATAATTTATTAAAAGTTTATGTATCTAATGAATGGAAATCAAGTGATATTTTTGGTGGGGCTGGATCGTCTTGGGATTTTAATAGAATTTCAAGCCTTTCGGGATCACAGCCATCTATAAAAGCCATTTATAATAACAGTACATTTATTGTATTTTCTGACCAAGAGTCATATACACCATATAATGATACATTAGTATCTAGTACTAATTTTCCTGTAATTAAACCAGGAATAACATTGCCTGGTGCAGATCCTACAACAGGAAGTAGCGCATCATCGGCATCTAATGGATATCTACTATGGGGAACAGCCGCTGAAGCAATTACAACCAAAGGTGTTACAGTTACTGCATCGTCATCCAATAGTACTTTTTATATTCCTTTTGCTGATGGTACTACCGGCAACCCAAGTTTTCATACTAACAGTTCTTTCAACTATAATCCGAGCACAAACGTTCTTAATGTTACCGCTACTGCCGCGCAATACGCTGACCTAGCAGAAAGATATGAAGCTGACGATACCTATGAACCCGGAACCGTTTTAGTTATAGGTGGCTCTAAAGAAGTCACTACTACAACAAAATATGCCGATACAAGGGTAGCGGGTATAGTAAGTAAAAACCCAGCCTATATGATGAATTCAGAGGCAGGAACCGACGAAACTCACCCCTATATTGCCTTAAAAGGCCGTGTTCCTTGCAAGGTTGTAGGCAGTATATTAAAAGGTGATCTTTTAGTTACTAGTACTCGTCCAGGACATGCTGAGAAAGCAAATGGATTTTTGTCAGGCGCTATAATTGGAAAAGCCCTCGAAGATAACTTCGAAGGCTCTGCCGTTATTGAAGTGCTAGTAGTCTAAACAGCCATTGGTGCTGTTATAGCTTCGTGACTTTGATAATTCTCTAATTTAATATCTTCCATTTCAAAATTCATTATTACAGATACATCTGGATTTAACACCAATGTAGGTGCTGGAAATGGTTTACGACTTAATTGCTCTTGAACTTGATCAAAGTGATTTTTATAAATGTGAGCATCGCCTACACTGATAATCAAATCACCGACTTCTAAATTACATACCTGTGCAATCATATGTGTGAACAATGCATATGAAGCAATATTAAAGGGAATTCCCAAGAACATGTCAGCTGATCTTTGATACATATGACAACTTAACTTGCCATTGTTAACCCAGAACTGGCTTAATATGTGACAAGGCGGAAGTGCCATTAATTCTAATTCGCCGGGGTTCCACGCTGTAAGAATGTGTCTACGACTGTACGGGTCTTCTTTTATACCGGCAATTAAATCTATTAATTGATCGTGATTCTGTAGAACAACTTTATTAATACGAATAAGCGGCTTGCGCCATCTACGCCATTGTACTCCATATATGCGACCTAAATCGCCTATACTTCGTTTAAGTTTTTTAGCCGTCCAATATGGTGCAAGAGCATTGTCTGTCCATATTGTTTTCTTGGACGAATTACGATCACCGTGTAATATTTCACGCAGTCTTAATTCATCACCGCTACCTTCGATAAACCAAAGTAATTCACTGACACAGGCCCGCCATGCTAGTTTTTTAGTAGTAACGGCAGGAAAGCCTTCAGTCAAATCAAAACGCATTTGAAGACCAAAGATACTGCGAGTTCCTGTTCCTGTTCGATCAGGACGGTCTTCACCGTTTTCTAAAATGTCTTTTAATGCGTTGAGATATGCTTGTTCAGAAGTTGTACTCATTCAGCGTCCACGGTAACTAATTTCTTTTTACTCTTTGGTGGATCAATAGCATCTGCTTGCTTACGCAATACCTGAGCCTGTTTGAATAGTGCATCAGCCTTTGAGCGTAACTGTGCAGGTGTCATATCTTCAGTTGATTCTTCAACTACTGCTACTGGAGCAGGCTTTGGAGTAACAACGGCTACTTCATCTAGATCATCGCCGGACACACTTTGACTGGTTGTCTTTGTAGGATCATCTTTTGGAGTCTTACGATTAGGATGGATACCATCCGTAACTGCAAGTTCATCAATTGTGACACCTTTTTGTTCGGCAATTAGTTGATTTAATTCACTTAACACAATATTGGCATTAGATGACGGAGTCATAATAACACCATTTGTGGGAACTCGCTTTAGATGACCATTACGATGCAATGATTCTAACATTGAACCGCCATCTGGAAA
>Ga0208379_1000190_pt1 | contig 28700 bp, 51 predicted proteins | sample CryBogCBE02Aug07_FD_184559 | JGI IMG/M metagenome (GOLD analysis project Ga0208379, IMG submission 184559) | Freshwater microbial communities from Crystal Bog, Wisconsin, USA - CBE02Aug07 (SPAdes) | ecosystem: Environmental > Aquatic > Freshwater > Lake | place: Crystal Bog, Wisconsin, USA... | reverse complement strand
CTCCAACTTATACGTTGATTTCGGCGCCAACCGCCACCCCTACTGCCAATACGTCGCAGTGTTTTCGAATTTTGTTGACTGGTTCATTGAACGCTAACCAACTTGTTTTGCTACCACAAGGCATTTCCGGCTCGTGGGTGGTTAGTAACGCGACTACTGGTTCTTATAACGTATCAATAGGATCCAATAGCGGATCAAACTCGGCCGCAGGAACAGTCGTTGTCGTCCCTCAGGGGTATAGTATTTTTCTTTATGCATCAGGTGGAAACGTTAATAAATCTGATGACGGCATTCTTGGCGATTCAAGCGCCACAGTAAATTTTGGAACCGTCAACTGCACGACTTTAAATGCCGCAACCGGCAACTTTTCTGGCAACATTTATGGCGTTAATGAAGTACTAAGCGGCAGCTTATCTGTTCCTAGTGCGTCTATTAGCAACCTTAGCGTTTCAAGTGAAACTATTTCTGGGTCTCTTCAAGTTAACTCACTTGGCGTTGGTACCCCCGCCTCTGGGGTTACTGGTGAAATCCGCGCTACTAACAACATCACTGGATACTATTCTTCCGATGAACGCCTTAAAAATAACGTATCAAAAATCACCGACGCTTTGAAAAAGGTTAACACAATTAACGGCGTTGAGTTTGATTGGTCCGATGAGTTTATTGCCGAAGCCGGCGGGGAAGACGGTTACTTTATCCGCAAACACGATGTTGGCGTTATTGCCCAAGAAATCGAATCGGTCTTGCCAGAAGTGGTTGCTACAAGAGAAGACGGCTATAAAGCGGTTAAATACGATCGAATTGTTGCCCTTTTGATTGAAGCCGTTAAAGAACTTTCTGACAAAGTTGACCGCCTTGAAGGCAGATCATGAAATTTACATGGTCATTTCCTCAATTCGTCATCAACTTCTCTTATAATGACCCACCAAATGTAGTTGCGGCCATTAATTGGATTTGCACGGGTACTAACGGGAACGTTTCAACGTCTTTATCTGGCACTGTCCATTTGGGTGCCCCTGATCTGTCTAACTTTGTGCCCTACAGTGAAATTACATACGCTCAAGCTTTTGAATGGGTGTCGCAAAGCATCAATACAATAGCTGTTGAAAGCCAGATAGCTTCGCAAATAAGTCAATTGTCGCGGCCTATCAATCAATCTTGAGGGTGCCATGGATCCTGTTAGTCTTGTTCTAGGCGCTACAGCCATTTTTAACTCAATCAAGTCGGCTGTGGACCAAGGGCGGGACATGATGGAGACGGCTGAGAAGGTTGGTAACCTTTTTAGTAAAGTTGCCCAAATTGTTACGGTTGCTTCGTCCCCGCGTAAAAAGAAGCTATTTCAAAGCCAAGCCGAATACGAAGCCGAAGCTATTAAGGTTTACGCCGCCAAAGCCAAAGCCCTTGATATGCAGTTGCAGGTAAAAAACCTTTTTGTTGGACAATACGGTCCCGCCGCATGGGAAGGTATACAACGGCAAATTATTGAAATGCGGAAAGAGGCGGCTAGACAGGCGGCAGCAGCTTTGAAAGAGCAAGAAGAAAATCGCAAGGATTTGATTATGGTTAGCAGTATTGTCGGTTTTCTGGTAATCGGTATTGGTGTAATCGGTATAATCCTTATGGCAACGGTGAAATAACATGCTGCAAGCATTAAAACATATGTTTACGGGCGTAGACAACACAACTTGGGATATTGGTCGTATCCTTTGGGCCAAAATGTCCATCGTTTATTGCGGTGTTAGCGCCTATCATGCTGTAATACATGGTAATTTTGATCCTCAAAACTGGGCAATTGGCGCTTCAGCTATTCTTGCGGGTGGCGGTGGCGGTCTAGCATTGAAATCTAAAACGGAGCCAAACTAATGTTTTTTCTTCTTTTTAATCTTTGGGTCAGAAATATAGGAATTGTTTTAGCCATAAGTGCCGCACTTATCATTGGCTATGCATATTGGGCCGGACGGGAAAAAACGATTGGCGCCGCCAATGAAAAGGCTCAGGAAGAAATTGTAGCTATTGAACATGAACAAAAGGTAGAGGCTGAGGCGGTCGTTGTCGACCAAACCGTGGCCAAGGATGTTACGCCCCAAGATACCCTTCAAAAACAATGGAGCCAGCCATGAAACGCCTTTTTTTGATTACATTATTGCCTGTAGCAGCCTGTATGCCAAAACCAGAAACCAAAATTGTAGATACGTCTTGCAACTGGGTTAAACCCATCTATGTCAATAAAGACGATAAATTAACTAATAAGACAGCCACTCAAATCCTATCTCATGATGACAAGTGGAAACAATTCTGTGGTGCAAAATGACTGCTGCTAATTTTCCTCAATGCTTTGCCCTTGTTCTTAAAAACGAAGGTGGTTACGTTGACAACCCAAAAGATCCCGGCGGGGCTACAAACCTTGGATGCACAAAAGCAGCTTGGGAAGAATGGGTAGGTCATGAGGTAACTAAAGATGACATTAAGGATTTAAAACCTAACGATGTCATGCCTCTATACAAAGCTAAGTATTGGGATAAAATTCAAGGCGACCTTTTACCTGAAGGTGTAGATTATGCCGTCTTTGATTTTGCAATCAACTCGGGCCCCTCGAGGGCCGCGAAAGCCCTTCAGTCGGTACTCAGTGTTAATGTCGACGGACAAATCGGGCCCGCCACGCTACGCGCTCTTGAAACGTCAAACCCTCGCGAAGTTGCTACAGCCGTCTGTGAAGCAAGATTAGCCTTCTTACAATCTCTCTCGACCTATGGTACATTTGGCAAGGGGTGGTCTAAGCGCGTTTCAGAAGTAGAAACCGTTTCTTTCAATATGGTTGGGTGATCTATGTCGCTTACTTATTCAAGTTACGTCCAACAAATTGCGACAATGGCCGTTATCCCCGTAACGGATCCCAATTACACGATTATTTTGCCTAGCATGATTGACTATGCGGAACTTCGTATTCAACGCGACTTGGACTTCTTGTCTACACAAATAAGCACGACAGCTTACTCATTTACCGTTAACAACAATACTTTAACTATTCCAACGTCCCAATTTATAGTGCCGCAAACCTTTGAAGTTCTTGATGATTTTGGAAACTCTACTCCACTTGTTCCAGTAGCAAAAGAATATATTCAAAACGTTTATGGTTCTGGGTCTGCCACGGGATTGCCTCAATATTTTGCTGTCTACGGTGGCGATACCGCAACCACGGGTAATACATCTCAAAATATTATCGTCGGACCAACGCCAGGCACAAATTATACAGTTCGTTTAACAGGCACTGTTCGATCGGCTCCGCTGTCTGCTACTAATACAACAACCTTTATATCTACCTATTTGCCGGATTTGTTTATCATGGCATCCATGATCTATATCTCCGCATATCAACGCAACTTTGGCCGCATGAACGATGACCCGCAAATGGCTCAAACTTACGAATCTCAGTACCAAGCTTTGAAGGCTAGTGCGATGATTGAAGAAAATCGTAAGAAGTTTGAATCCGCTGCATGGACATCATATTCACCTGCGCCTGTCGCATCGCCTACGAGGTAATCCATGCCTCACGCAACAATAAATTTAAAGCCAGGCGTAGAAACCACTAATACTCCGGTATTAAACCAAGCCGCTTATTCTTCATCGCAACTAATTCGCTTTTTGCCAGAACGAAATGGCCTTGGGTTAGCTCAAAAGCTTGGCGGGTGGGTTAACTACGCAAGTACAACTTCACCAATTAATTCAAAAGTACGCGCTCTAAAAGGTTGGTCTGACCTTAACGGGGTTAATCGCCTTGGTATCGGCGCGGAATCTTCTCTTGATATTTTAACGCCTAGTATCAATTCAACGCCTCTTGATATTACACCACAGACATCTGTAACCAATACTCCGCCTGTTTTCGTAACAAGCACAGGATCTGATTCACAAATTGTCACCGTTACAGATAGCAATATCCAAGTATCTACCTTTGACTATGTAAATTACGTTACACCTGTTTCAGTGGGTGGTTTAGTCTTATATGGTCCCTATGCGATATACTCCGCATTCAACAATACATATTCAATTCAAGTCCCAACGAGCGCTACAAGTGCGGTTGATACAAGCGCAACAATTACTGCCGGTTCGTTTATTATCAATCAAACATATAAAATAACGAGCGTTGGGACCACAGACTTTACGGCTATTGGTGCCTCTGCCAACACAGTCGGTGTAATTTTTAATGCTACTGGCGTTGGAACCGGTACCGGAACAGCCAAATTAGTAGCAGTACCATCTTTCCAAGTTTCAAGCGGAAGTGCTGTTGTTACATGTTATTTAGATAACCACGGCTTATCTGTTGGCGCATCATTTTATGTCGGTGTCTCGACGACCATCGGCGGTGTTACTCTTTTTGGGTTGTATATTGTAAACAAAATCATAAATAGCGGAACATTCCAATTTACTGCAGCCAATACTGCTTCATCCTCTGCTGGCCCTACTGCTATAAATAGCGGAAACGTTAATTCTGTTTTTTATATAGCAATTGGCCCATCGAATACTGGAACAGGTTATGGTGTTGGTGGTTACGGTACAGGTGGCTACGGTTCTGGTACGGCTCAACCACAAGTTCCTGGGACACCAATTACAGCAACCGATTGGACCTTAGATAACTTTGGTTCTTACCTTGTTGCATGCCCTGTTTTAACGGGCTCTTCTGGAGGTCCTATTTACTATTACAATCCATCAGGATCTCTACAAACTGCACAGTATATTGGCGGAAATGCGCCTTTGCTATCGTCTGGTATTTTTGTCGCTATGCCAGAACGACAAGTCATAGCTTATGGTTCATCATTTACTTTACAGGCAGATCCTCTCTTAGTCCGCTGGTCCGACGTTAACGATCCAACTACTTGGATTGCGACCGTAACAAATCAGGCAGGGTCGTTCCGCATTCCTACTGGCTCAAGAATTGTCGCTGGTTTTCAGGGGCCGCAGCAAGGACTTCTTTGGACTGACCTTGATTTATGGGCGATGCAATATGTTGGGCCGCCGCTTGTTTATGGGTTCAACAAAATTGGTTCTAACTGCGGAGCCATCAGCAAACATTGCATGGGACAAGCAAACGGCGCCATTTATTGGATGAGCCAAAACCAATTTTTTATGTCTATGGGGTCCGGCCCTCAACCAATTCCTTGCCCGATTTGGGATGTGATTTTTCAAAATCTTAACCAATCTTATCTTTATAAAGTTTGCTGCGCTGTCAATTCTCAATTTAATGAAATTTCATGGTTTTACCCATCCGCCTCATCGACTGAGAACGATAGCTATGTCAAATATAACTACGTCCTACAACAGTGGGACTACGGTACTCTTGGCCGTACTGCTTGGATTGATCAATCTGTTCTTGGGCCTCCCATTGGTGCTGGCTCTGATAATTGGTTATATCAACATGAAGTAGGCAATGATGCTTATTCCGGTCAAACGCCTACTGCTATGCAGACAGCATTCTCGACAGGGTATTTTCAATTAAACGAAGCGGACAATATAGTATTCGTGGATCAGATATGGCCCGATATGAAATGGGGAACCTATTCTGGCAATCAAAATGCTACTGTATATTTGACCGTCTATTATACCAATTATGCAACTGTTGCCGCCACTTCGCCTACTACAAGCGCATATTCAGGTGTAAGTTCATCCAATACTTCGTCATTCAATTTCCAAACATTTCCCATGACGCAGGCCACCGAATATATTTCTTGTCGCATTCGCGCTCGATACATGTCTTTCTCGTTGTCCTATGCCCCCGATGAATTGGGCACTTTCTGGCGGTTGGGTGGAATTAAATATCGTTATCAGGTAGATGGGAAATTCTAATGGCTAGTTTAGATGATATTTTAACTACACAAAAAAATGGTGTTATCGCAATTAACTCTTACGTTAATGCTTTAAATTTTCTTGCGGGTCAAAATAATACTAAAGAACTTTCAGCAAGCTCAGTTATCAAAACATCTTCCGGTTGGTTGGCCAGTGTAAGCGTCCTTGTGGCCGGTTCCACACAAGGTTACCTTTATGATTCTACAAGCACATCTTCAACAACAGGAAAACGAATATATGCAGTTCCAAATACTCTGGGAATATATCAGATACAAGTACCGTTTTCATCGGGGTTGGTTTTTATTCCGGGCACAAGTTCGGTAATTTCAGTGGGGTACTCATAATGCCGCTCGCACATGGATCATCACAAAAAACAATTAGCCACAATATCTCCGAAATGGTTCATGCTGGGCATACTTTGGATCAATCCATAGCGGCCGCTTTAAACACGGCTAAACACTCCCGCGCAATTGGTGGGGCGAATCAGTCCACTACCACAACTACCGGTCCTTTGGATTACCGCAAACCCGATATGTCTATTCCAATGCCGTCTTATCCTTTGGCGGGGCAGCATATGCTTCATGAAGGCCCAATTCATAGCCCCGTGGCAGGTCGCACAGACCATTTGCCAATGAACGTAAAATCCGGATCTTATGTAATCCCTGCAGATATCATTTCATCTATGGGCGAAGGCAATACAATGGCTGGGTTTAAGATAGCTCGGCAGATGTTTTCATCAAAACCATACTTTCAAACGTCCAAAATGCCATATTCCGCCGAAGGAACCCCTTACACCAAAGGAAAACCTTACGGCGCGCGGGCATCAGGCGGTGAAACCCCTGTAGAGATAGTGGCCGCAGGCGGAGAATATGTTATTAATCCAGATGATGTTACACATTTGGGCGGTGGGGATATTGATCACGGTCATGAAATTCTTGACCATTTTGTAACAGGGTATCGCAAAAAAACGATAGAAACACTTAAAAAATTACCAGGACCTAAGAGGGATTAATGGCAGAAGGACTTAAAATACGCCTTGGAACGCCAGCGGACGAAGAGGGGATGCTTCAACTGGCGCTTAAAGCTTGGGAAGAAAACGGGATTAAAAGCGTAAACCCTGAAAAGATGTTAGGCATGATAAAACCTGCTCTTTATCTTTGGCAGGGCTTAGTCGGGATCATTGGGGAACCCGGTGAAAAGATTGAAGCGGCGGTCCTTCTCCGAACGTCACAGATGTGGTATTCTGATGAATGGATACTTGAGGAAAAAGCAATTTTTGTTGATCCCGAGTTTCGGATCATGAAGGGGATACGTTCAGGGCAAACCCTCGGTCATGCTCGTACTTTATGCGAGTTCTCCAAACGGACCGCTGAACAGTTGGGTCTTCCTTTGTTGATTGGTGTACTTTCCAAGCACCGCACAGAGGCTAAAATCCGGCTTTATGAAAAGTCTTTCGGCGCTCCCTCAGGAGCTTTCTTTCTATATAACGCCCAAACTGGGCATGAAGAGCATGTGACGGAGCAATAAAATGGGCGGAAAAACCGGTACCACGACCCAGACGACATCCATACCTCCAGAGGTCTTGGCCCGGTATAACACCGTTAACGCTGCTGCTGATAAAGCGGCCGCTCAACCATTTCAACAATACAGCACCGATCCATCTGCATTTGTTGCACAAATAAACGCACAGCAGCAAGGCGGCATTAACGCTACTAATCAATATGCAAATGCGGCCCAACCTGGATACCAAGCCGGATATGGCGCCACAAACGCCGCAATGAGCCAAATTGGTGCAGGCCAAAACGTAGCCCAGCCTTATTTTACGCAAGCTCAACAACAAGCTAATGCTGCAATGCCTGGGTACCAACAAGCTGCAGGGCTTGCGGGTGCTGCTATGACTCCTTTGATGCAAGCCACTTACGCTGCTCAACCTGCATACAATCAAGCTTTAGCCGGAACTGCAGCTGCATCACAAGGTTATAACGCGCCAAACTACGCCGCTGGCGTACAAGGTTACATGAATCCATATTTACAAAACGCCATGGGTTCGACTGCGGCTATGCTGCAAAATCAAAACCAACAACAGCAACAACAGTTATTGGGTAACGCCATTAGCCAAGGCGCTTTTGGTGGGGATCGTTCGGGCGTTGCTCAGGCCGCTCTTATGGGTCAGCAAAACCTTGCAATGGGGCAAACGCTTGGCCAAATGGCTAATCAGGGCTATCAACAGGCTGCTCAAAATTATATGCAAGGGCTTGGCGCTCAGGGCGCTTTGGCCAATCAATACGGTCAGTTGGGCGGTCAATCTCAGCAAGCTCTTATCAATGCCGGTTTGGCGCAACAACAAGGTGCTGGCAATATTGCCAACATCGCCGGCCAAGGCATGCAAGGTGCTACTCAATACGGTGCTTTGGGGACTGCAGCTCAAAATGCCGCATTGCAAGGAGTCCCCTTATCTTTGGCGGCTGGCGCGCAATATGGGAATCTTGGTGCTGGCGCACAGGCCGCGGGATTACAGGGTGCTCAAGCCCAACTTGGCGCTGGTACGTTGCAACAACAAACCCAACAGGCCGGTCAGACAGCTCTTTACAACCAGTTCTTGCAGCAACAGGCTTATCCTTTCCAAACAGCCCAATTCTTGGCGGGGATTGCGGGTATTACTGGTCCAAATTCTGGGTCTACAACTACTACAACCCAACCTATGTCTTTCTTCTCTGACCGCCGTCTTAAAGAAGATATTAAACAAGTTGGAAAAGCTAAAAACGGTCTTCCAATTTATAAGTTTAAGTACAAAGGAGACCCGACTGAACAAACACATATTGGTTTTATGGCCGATGAGGTTGAAAAGGTTCATCCAGAAGCGGTTGGTTTGGCGGGTGGCTACAAGACGGTTGATTACGATCGCGCCGCTCGAGCCCAAGGCGGCTTAGTGGGACCTCAACATGAAGGTATGGGTTTCGGCTTAGGTGGTCGGGAACATCATGCTTATGGTGATGCCGTTGGTTCTGATTATGATCCAAATAGCTTGCAAAACATTATTGCGCGCCAACAGGCTATGTTTGCTAATACGGATTCTCATCCCGTCCCAATGGCAAGAACGTTTTCTGGTGGCATAGGAAAACATAGCAGAGTTCCGGAAGCATCTTTACAAACAGCTCAACTCCGTACTCCAGGCGCGGCTCCTAGACTTCCTGATAGCGAACTTTCTCAAGGAATAGATTACGCTACAAAACTTGCTAATTTTGATAAAGCAATTGACCCCGCTGGCCAAGGAAAGGGTTTAGCTTGGGTTCAAGATATGTTTGCTAAACAAAAGCAAAAAGAAGATGCGGACGCCGGGGCTCAAACTCCTTCAGAAAATGCACGCGGAGGGCTTGTTGGGTACGCTAGTGGAGGCGACGCCGAACCCTATAGCGTAGATGATCCAATGGCTGACGTCATCAAACAAGGCGAAAAAGATCTTTTATCGCAAAAATTTATCCAAAAGAATCAAACACCTGGAAGTCTTGGATCGAGCACTCTTGGCGATGCAATGACTCTTTTAAATGCGGGTAAAACGGCTGCAGAAGATATCCCTGCAATAATGGCTATGTTTGCTGCAAGAGGGGGGCGTGCGGGTTATGCTACCGATGGCACGGTTGAGCCTGACGATGTATTAACAAAATATGGACCAGTAATAGGTGGCATTGAAAGCAGCAATAAATACGATGCTCTTGGTCCAGTAACAAAATCTGGCGATCGTGGATATGGCAAATATCAAGTCATGGGTGCAAACGTTCCATCTTGGACAGAAGAAGCCCTTGGCAAAAAGATGTCGCCTGATGAGTTTCTTGCTAATACCGATGCTCAAGATAAAGTGTTTGCCCACCACTTTGGTAAAGCATTAAATCAATATGGTAATCCGCAAGATGCGGCATCGGTATGGTTTTCAGGAAGGCCCCGCGCGCAAGCGGGCAACGCTCAAGATGTAAACCAAACAACCGTTCCTAAATACGTTTCAATGTTTAATAAAGGCCTTGGTGCTGCCGATATGCCGGTGGAAAATGCCGTTCCAGCAGGTGCCCCAACACAAGGATCTGATCTGCCTGCATTCCCGCGGGCTACACCCACAAAAACATCGCAACAACAGGGCGGTCTTGGGGATTTATTTAAAGCAGAAAACGTTATTCCTGTTTTAACAGGTTTAGGCGCAATGGCATCCTCGCGTAGTCCGTATCTTGGCGCAGCTCTTCTTGAGGGTCTTGGCGCAGGTGCCGGCTCTTACCTTGGAACTCAAAAATCACTTGCTGGTATTGAGCAGACGAAGGCAGAGACGGACGCAACACGTGCTAATACATTTAGACTTTCGTTCCAGCAAACTCCGGCTGGGAATTTCTATTGGGTCAAGGATCAAACTGGCAAAATTATGCCAATGAAGGTTTTTGACTATAATAAGATCCCAGACGCGCAAAAACCTCAACTTGCTTTCCAGCCGCCAAATGGCAGTCAAATCATTCAAACTATGTATGGCGGAAATTCTGCATCGCCTGAAACAACTTCATCCGCTACGGGTGCTCCTAAACCAAACGTTGGATCACCGACTAAAGATCCTGCCGCTCAACAAGAGTTTGGTAAAATACCGACCGACTTTAACTTTGACGAAAATTCACACTTAGCTGCAACAAAAGATTCTGACGCTCTTGATCCAATGGTTGGCGGGCCGGGTGTTCAATCGGCTTGGAATGAATCTAACAAGTACCGTCAAAATGTTATGGCTCAAGCCGCTGCTTCTCGCGAAGAGGCCGCCGCATTGCGTGAAATGTCTTCAAACTTGGCAAACGCAGTTGGGTTAGAAAAATTTGGTGCAACAGGTTTTGGCTTCAATCAACGTGCTGATATTACCAATATGCTTAATACGGCAGCTCGCATGGTTGGCCATCCTGAATGGCAGGTACAAGGCGGCGAAACACAGTCTGCTATTTCTGATAAGGTCTCGGCTATTCAAGGCGCGCTTCGCGCTCATAACGCAAGCCAAAATAGTTTAGCGGCCTTTAATACACTGACCAGCTTGCAACCAAATCCAAATATGTCGAAAGAGGCATTCTCTGACTTAACGGCAATGATGTTGACGCAAAATATGCGGGCCGCAGATGCTGATAGCCATTTAAAACAATGGGGTGAAACATCTAACAATTCTTTTGTTAATGCTGGACGCGACTTTGAACGCAAAACATCGCAGCGTTATGTTGATGAGCAAAATGCCCTTTCTGACTTGATCGCCCACCGGCCTAAACAATTTACGCAAATGATGAATGGGCGTACTTCAAATGGTGAACGCTTAACGCCAGAACAAATTGAAGATGCTTTACAACAGGCCTATCATATTAAAGGTCTCAGCCGTTACTTTGTTCGCGGAGTTTAATAATGGATCCTGTTCAAAAACCATCTAATCCATTTGCCGATGAACTTTTACAGGCGGGTAAAGTAAGCTCTCCTATGGCAACCCCCGCCCCTACGGCAGCAACTCCTCAATATGGGCAAAACAACCCTTTGTTTAAGGCTGGCGCTGAAGAAGCAAAACAGGAGTATGTTCAAAAACAACCTGAGCAAACTCAGGCACCTATGGCTTGGATGGATGTTGGAAAACAGGCGGTAACAAATTTTCCTAGCAGTGCAGGTAAGGCCGCCTATGGCATGGTTGAACCTTTTCTGCCTTCCAATTGGGAGCAGACTGGAACAGCTTTAAAGGGTATAGGCCAAGGGTTATATTCAAAAGCTCAAGGCGCTCTTGGATATGAACAGCCTGCGGAAGAAAAAGCCCGCAATGAAGCCGTCGTAAATGCGATCGGTGATTATTATGCTAACCGTTATGGTACCAAAGCCGGTTTTCAACACGCCCTCGCAGAAGATCCTGCAAGTGTTTTGATGGACTTGTCGGTTCCATTAACTGGCGGTGAATCTGCTTTGGCGCGCGCGCCTGGCCTTGTTGGCCGTGTAGCCGGTAAAGGCGTATTGGCTGCTGCGACAAATCCTATTGCTGCTGGTGTTGGTTTAGCCCGCGGTGCCGGTAACGTTGTTTCTAAAATTCCGGTGGTTGGTGGGATTGCTCAGGGCGTTGCCGATGTACCAAGTGCTGCCTTTGAAGGTCTAACAGGAACATCCACGAAATCCCTTGGCGATGCTTTTTCTGCAGGCCGTGAAGGTGGAATACTTTCTGGTGATAAAGAATTTTTGGGACAAATGCGCGGTACGGCGCCGCAGACGGATATTGTCGATCGGGTAAGATCGGCCGTTGATAGTTTAGCCAATAAACGTTCGCAAGATTACCTTTCTGGTATGAGCACTTTACAAAACGGAACAGGCGCTGACATAAGCGCAATACGCTCTGCGTCCGACAAATTGCTTGCGGATACCGCCCATAGCCCAGTTAATTATCCACTAGCTCAAAAAGTTAGCGGTATGGTTGACGCGTTCGAACAAGGGAAGATCGGCCCTGCCTATTCGTTTACTCCTGGGCAACATACTCTTCACGAACTTGATTTATTAAAACGCGCTATTCGTGATGTTGCTAAAGACCCAACAACGCCAGGGGGAAAGCTTGCGTTAGATGTTGCTGATGCAGCCAAGGGGACGATTAGCAAGATAGATCCAAACTATTCAAACATTATGGAACAATATGGTTCCGCCAGTGATCAGTTGTCTGATATTGCCCGCGGCCTTGGTAATCGCAATATGACGCCTGAGCAGCAAGCTCAAAAAATATTGTCTGCTCGTAACAAAGGGCAAAAGCAATCGCTTATTGATCAATTGGGCGAGATAGATCCTTCTATTCCAAAAATGATATCTGGCGCTGATTTATCTCGTTCCCCTAAATTTACCATCCAAGATTTATTGGGCGGTGGGGCGCTTGGTTACTATGGAACAACACTTGCGGGGGCGCATCCTGGTTATGCCGCGTTGGCAATTCCGCCAACAATGTTGTTAAAATCTCCTCGCGCTTTAGGGGAAACGGCATATTACGCAGGCAAAGGTAGCAAACTTGCTACTATGCCTGGGGCAACGCTTCCTGGTACTCTTTCACAACTTGAAGGAGACAAATCTGCGCCTCCTCAACCATCTTCCAATCCGTTTACAAGGCAGTTTGAAGAGGAAATGCAGAAGTCTTATGGCGCACCTAAAAAGCCTACCGTTTCTGACTATTTTACGGCTCAGGATAATGCAATAAAAAACAAAACAACTATTGACGATGAAATCCGTAAAATGGGATTGACGCCTCTTCCCCGCGCTTCAGGTGGGAGAACTAACAATTCCGCATTATCCAAGGCCAACCAGTTGATTGAAATGGCCGAACATATTAAAAAGAAACAGGGTAAACAAACAGAGCCCTTATTGAACCTCGACGACACAACGGTCGCCAAGGCACTAGCAGTCGCTAACCAACATATTTGAGGGAAAAATGGACAATCTTGAGCTTGATCTTAAATTGACAGTTGCACATGTTAACACGCTATTAAAGCACCTTGGTCAAGGCATTTATTCTGAAGTAGCGGATTTGATTACAGTATTGCATGGGCAAGCCCGTGGTCAAATTGATGCCGCTACTCCAGCTGCTGAACCTGCTCCTACGACTGAATCTGAGCCTCAGTAAAATTGTCGTAAGAAATTCGTCGGATGATATAGCCGGACTTCTTTGCTGAATATCTGGCTATATCAAACGAATCCCATTCGCCTGCAATCCACATAACCATCATGGCAAGGATCATGCTGTCGCCGTAATAAGCGATAACGTCTTTGTTCGGGTCAAAGTCAGCCATACGCTCTGAAACACGACCTTCAAAATCAGCAATATATGCATCCGTTGACAAATTATCGAACATTGGTCGATCGCAAACGTAGACTACTTGTTCCGCTAATTGCGCTAACTCATCAGGATTCAGTTTGAATGACGGATTGCATACAAATACTCGATCGTATTTCCTCATAATCTTCATCTTCCTCTTGTTCTAACTCTATCCAAAAAATCCATAAAGGATGATCCCTCATCATAAGACGAAGTTCTCTTTTCATTGTATCCAAGTCATCATCTCGATCAATAACACGAGAGCTTAAGTGTGGATCAATCCTTGATCGTCCTAGCAGTTGATACATCATCCTTATCCGTTGATTATTCTAATGCCACTTTATACCCTGCCTCTAATGCAGCATTAGCAATATCCTTAGAATCTGCATTATACAGAGATTGCGTAACTTTTATCAGGGCCTCTCGATATCCGTCACAAAGTTTACGCAACCGAACTATTTCGGCAACAGTTACATCATCAGCATAACGGTCGAAAGGGGCATAAGGCCCCAACCAACGCACTTTAGACAATTCCCGTTTACTTTGAAAGCCCGACATCTTTTTCCTTGTCCCATGAAAAACGTGGCAATGTAATTTTCATTTTGGTTTCTTCCCCACCTTGAGCCTGTTTAATCTTCTGAATGCGGGAAGCGTGTTTGGCTAATTCAATCTTTAACTTGTGTTCTTTAGTTTTGCTGTCCGTCATGGATTGCCTCCGCGATATCAGTTTCTATCGTTGGCATATTAAGAGCGCACGAATCAGTGCCTAATTGGCCGTAGCCGACAATATCATCCCAATGGTCGCGGTAGTTATGATCTCCTGATAGCGTACGGGCAATTTTGACCGCAATCATTTCTAAAGCTTCCCGCTGGCCATCATTTAAAAAATTCCAGTTTTTGCCAGTCCTAAAAGTTGTCTTGATGGCTTGGGTCAGTGTTGATTGGTCCTTGTACACACCGTGGGTGCGTTGGCGCTTAGTAATAATCATATTAGTCTTCTCCGTAATATTTGATATATGCATCGTCAAATCGTTCTCTTGATAGTTCTCTGAGGGCCCCGCGAAGCTTGGCCACCTCTTCTTTAAGTCTTTCATTTTCAATCCTGTATTTCTCAAACTCCCGCATAGCCCATAGGAACCGCATATCGGCCGCTAATAGCTCATCGTGGAGTTCTTTTTCTGTCATCGACCTGTCCTCAAAACATCAATCGCTGCGCTAATCCGTTGACCAAGTGTAAGCTTTGGCTGACTTTCAATGATGTTAATCATGCGGTTAAATTCTGCTTCTGCGATCCGCGGCGCGTATTCGTTAAGGCGCATTTTTATGGCCTCAGACAATGCCTCTGACTTTAAGAAGCGATTGAACTCTTTACTAATATAATTGTACAGATCTTTTTCTCTAGCTTTGAACTTAACATCAAGATTTAACTTCAGGTCGGCTTCCCGCATCGGGATTAACCTGTGTATTGCGTCAACTTTTGTTTGTAGTTTAAAAACTTCGGCATCAATTATATCAATTTGGCTTTTCTCTTTACGAGGGCGGCCCCGAGGTTTCTTTTCTGCATCCGTCATTTCACTTCTCCATAATTGCTGTTTGAATGCGATCTTCTATCTGATTAGATAAGGTCGGTACTATTTTTCCCCATAAAGTTCCTATTTGTATAGAGGACCCATTATGGCGAATTTCATCCTCAAAGATATCTAATCCTATACTACACACTCTCCAATTAAAGGGGTCATAATATTCAATGGTGATCTGCCCGCGAACAAGGAAATCAACCCCTTCAATTGGAACCATATCGTTGACTTCCACGTCAACCTTGTTCATCCTTAACCCCTTTTAAATGTGGATGGTCTTTTGGAAAACCATTGATCATATCTGACTTAATTTCATAAATGTATGTTGTTTCCGACTTTTCATTATCTGAAACTTTATTTACTCGAACTCCTCTCCAGTTCATTTTTACAACCTTGGTATTCACATAATACCCTCTTAAACCCCAATATTGTTTGATTGAACTAGCCAATTCATAGGCGGTGTTTTGCTTTAAAAAGTCTACTTGATTGCGTGTCATCTTTATCTCCTTATGATAACGTTTCTAAATAGTTAATCTCATCGTCAATCTGATCCATAACTTCATCAAAAGTCATGACCGGCATTACTACGCGGTGCAAAATTTTACCGTTAACGCGCTTTAAGTGTCGCTCAAGAGCTACAATTTGCATTGTGTCCCACATCATGTAATTTTTACGTCGCATGGTGCGGTCTGGCATTTGATATTCTACTAATATTGTCCAAATTGTACGCATTTTCCCCTCCTCACGCCGCGATCGCTAGTTTAGCTTTGACATTGACCACTGTGGTCATTTCCATATCGTCTTTGGTGCAAGCCTTGTAGGACTTCAAAAGCTTTTCCAAAGCCTCAACGTCCTTGAGCGTTACACCGTGCGTATTGAACAGGAGTTCTTCGTCGATAACCTTCTTGGCGCGTAAATGGATAGAAAGATCGTACATTTCACCTTCAAGGGTATCAACGCCAGTATCAACAACGGCCTTTTTAAGAACTTTAAGGTTATCTTCACCTGCCTTAATCTCAAGGGCTTGAATTGCATATTGGTCTGCAAGGGTGAGGTTCGTGTTCATCTCTAATCTCCATCTGGGCAGCAACACCGCGTCGCTGACAACATTTATAAACCATATCTGAATTAATGTTGCAACCCCTATTCTTCATTTTTTTTAAAATTATTTTTAGGGCGCCCCATCGTTGGGTTGGCTTCTAGGCGAATATCCTTGTTAGACCATGTCCAACATTCTCCCGTATCATTTTGAAAACAAACCCAAAATAGGTGGTGCTCCACGCCGTAATCTATTAGAAAGTGCGCCATGGATTTCCCTTTTGGTGTGTCCAAGGGAAGGGGTGGATCTATACGGATCATGGAGTTTCGGCCTTCTTCTTACGGTTCCGCCATACGGCATACTCAACTTCACAATGTAGGAAACGATTAATTTTCCTTTGTAATAAATTTTTGAACTTTTCATTTTGAATGTGCCCTTCAATAATAAAAACTATAATGACGCTCATTATTAAAAGACCCCATAAAAGAGCCACCCATTCCGCTATTTCCTGCCAATTAACCATAACCTTTTTACTTCCTCTTCAATGTGTGGCCGCAATAATTCTGGAACCCTATCCAACGCCAATCGCCGCTCTTCTTTCGTGGGTAACTTTAAAATCTTATAAGCATCTTGGTATATATATAGCGAACAAGCTGACTGAATCGGACCAGACTGGTCAGTTAATTTTGTCTTACCGCTCATTACATCATCAATCAATTGGCTTGGCATCTGACCTGTCTTCCAAATAGTCTTCGAAGGCGTGAATAGCCGCATCTGCCCCGAGGGCGACGCAGACGAACGCTCCCGCTTCTTGCGCGACATTTAAATACTCCAACTGATTTGGCTGCCATTTTGATTTAGTATGATCCCGCCGTTTAATCTCGCAAATAAATGTTGGGTTTCCCGGAATAATAACGTCTGCCGCGCCAGGCGTCATGCCCTCTGCCTTTTCTTTTGCAACTTGCCGATATCCTCGAGCTCCTTCATTTCTTGGGTGAACCGCAATCCGTCCCCATGTATCGGGATAACGCATCCTGATTCGGTTAAAAAATGTAACTTGTTCAATGGCTTCTGGTGGGCAATCGCCCCGATAATCCACGTTTCCGTAAATCGCTATATCATCCGGGAATTTCATCGGCTTTCCTATTGTAAGCGAAGACCTTGTACCAGCCGTTCGCATCCTTCTGATAAGTTATGGTAGTTGGCTCGTGACCTTTTAGACTATCATATAGTCCTTTTTCCTGTTTCCCCTTATCCCAATTAGGTTCTTGCGGAACCCAGAAAGCAAACGATCGATACGGCGTGGTAACATCCACCTTAATCATAGGACGCCCTGCGCGGCTCATCGTGGGCTTTGCAACCCATGCCATAACCTCATCCGTCTGGCGTCTCGTAGGGTCGGCCTTCATGGCCTTAAATTCGATCCTAAGCTTTTCATTCGGGTCAACAATTTCACCCTTACATTCCACGCAATACCGTGCCGCTATATCATTTTCGGCATTACAATGTGGGCACTCTTTAAACGTCCAACGATAGCTACACCGTTCTAAATCTCCACCTTTTACTTGTAAGGTAGCCCCACAGCGACGGCCATGATGCGCCGGTATGTCTCCAAATTCCGATGGAATACGGTTAAAATCTAAATCGCAGAAGTAACCTTCCTCATCAATATTATAACCATCATCGTTTACCCGTGCTTTAAACTCATTTAATCTGCCGCACGATGGGCAAGTGCATTTAACGGTAACCCCTTCGGATTGGTGGCCCGACAACTTAATGCGCGGGTCAAACACATCCCCGTCTGGGCAGTGGCGCTCTACGTTCTCGGCATAATCTAGCAAAAGGCAATCATCCTTACCTTCGCTCTTACGCAACCCACGACCAATGATCTGTTGCAACAACCCCACTGATTCGGTCGCTCTGAGCATTGCTATTACGTCAACGTGCGGTGCATCAAACCCTGTTGTCAAAACTGACACGTTCACGATGTATTTAATTTCCCGAGCTTTAAACCTTGAAATAATATCGCTTCTTTCTTCCCGCGGCGTTTCTCCGGTTACGATTGCCGATAGCCCAGGCGGAAGACTTTCTAAACATTCCTTAGCGTGCTGCACTGTTGCGGCAAAGATCATAACTCCCTGCCGATCACGAGACTGCGCCACCACATCCGCTATAATGGCCGCTGTTTTACGGCCCTGACCAATAAACGCCTTATCAACGTCGGCCGCGTCAAACTGGCCCCTGCTATTTAATTCCATGGCAAGCGTATGGTATGATTCGGCTCTAATTGACCCTACCGTTGGTGGTGTCAAGAAACCCTGATCAATCAACTCCCGAGCCGTAATCCGATACACGCATGCCGCGAAATAAGGATCTTTCTTTTCTCGTTCGGCTACAGGTGTGCCATCTGGCCATTGATTAAAAATGTACCCTGTACCAAACCGATAAGGAGTTGCTGTCATACCCACCACGCGCAATAGCGGGTTCTGCTCCTTCATGGCATCAACAATGCTTTTAACCGTAGGCGTAATCCCATGGCACTCATCAATCACAACCATGGCAAACTTAGAACCGAACTTCTTGATCCGATTGGCAACTGTCAACGGCGTACCAAAAACTACCGGATGGCGTAGCGATATCTTTCCCGCACTGGCGGAGAACAATGAGTAAGGGTTCCCCGTAGCTCCATATTTTTCACTATTCTGGATCACTAGCTCTGCGCTAGGTGCAAGGCACAAGACGTGCTTACCCTTTGACACCTCATGGACCGTCTGTGCCAGTTCCGCAATGATATGACTTTTACCCGCACCCGTGGCGGCCTCAATCATACACGCTGTTTTAGATATGCGGATCCATTGCACAATCGCGTCGTGCGCCGCCTGTTGATATGGTCTTAACATTTAACGTCCTACAAATACTGTCGGTTTTTTATTGCGCCGATCAAACTTGTACCAGCAGCAATTATCTTTCCCTGCGCCTTCACTGTCGGCAATCCACTTGACCCGACCAATGGATACGATCATCTCACACATTAACATGTACGGTATTGACTGCCTTGTATGCATCCAGTCCGCGTCAAACAACAACCATGTCGGTCGCAAAGCCGCGCACCTTTCGATGATCTGATGCAGTACCACACGCTCCCAAGGCGGGTTCGTAATGATATATCTACAACCTTGGACGTCTTCTTCCGCAAGAAATGACGCATCTTTACGTCCTATCCAATCTGCTTGTGGCTCCGCATCATAAGCCTCAACACACAAATGACCGGCCGCTTCTAAATGAGCTGATAAAACGCCAGCTCCAGCACACGGTTCACAAAACCACACGCATTCGGGAAGATTTTTAAGAAGCGGTATTACCGCCTCTTTAGGTGTCGGGTAGTAATCCATTGGATTGCGTTCAAACTCCGACCGCTTTCCCATTATTTAAACGTCCAATAACTGGTTGGCTTGCCGCGGTAAGGCTCAAGATCAACATGCGGAATATGTTCTTTAACAACTTTAGAATAACTGATAGATCCTTCGCGATCGACCCTAGTCAGTGTATGCCCTGCAATATAACAAGGCTCACCGCCAGCACCTAAAACGATCTTGTCTAACAATTCCGCCTTGCGTTCTTCAGCCGCTTTTATATCCGCGACTACATCAAAATATTCAGCAGCCAATTGGCGCAACTCTGGCTTATCGTTTTCTTGTTTCCGTGGCTTTAAATGCCGTTCGGCCAACATAGGATGGGTAGTTTCAACAATATACCGTTGATAAAACGCGAGAAGCGTTGGCATATTGGATTCAATCCAATGATTATCATACGCAACAATCTCATTCCGAGACTCTGCCGGCGTCCACTGATAAAAATGGCACCACGGCCGCCCCGTAATAAACAATTGGATCTGTATTTGAGCATAGTAATGCATCTGCATCGCCAATGGCTTGAACGGCACGGGCGCTTTTTCATGGCGTAGGCTGTAGGGACACTTAACTTCAATCAGACCCTCTTCGCCAACCAAACCATCGGGTGACGCTCCTAACCATTCTTGGTGCGTATAAAATCCTGCCGGCTTTACCGTAATCCCCGTTTCCATTTCGTATTCTTTAATGGCCCCAGGCTCATTGGCGATACCCCATTCTGTAGCTACGTTGCCCACGAACTCAGATGGCGCATTAAACTTTTCGCGTACCATACGGCGCAATACGTCATCTGCGGACATATACGGAGACAATCCAAGAATAGCGCCTACGGCGGATCCTGTTACGCGGCCTCGTCTTGCGGCAAACCATTCTTCACTACGCTGTTCCATTATGCCTTCTCCATTTTGGGCCGCAGCCCTTTTAATCGTTTGATCGCTTTTTCTGGAAACGTCCGACTAATATGCATGATAGAAATAATCTGTTCTATTTTGCGCCGACGTTCCCTTTGTTCACTTAAATCACTCGTGACGATTTCATTCTCAAAATCTTCAAGTTTACTTACCGTTTTGCGGCAAGCTTTAATAACGGAATCAAGGTTAGGTTCATCTATATAAGATACTTTCATTAACTCTTCGCCGCGCTTTTCTGCCCGACTAGCTGGAACTCCAACTTCTCGAACTTTCGGCAACAACCCAAACTCTTTCATGTATTCGTGTATGATATCATTCAGTGTGATGGTGGCTTCTACATATAATAAATCTTGCATCTAAATCTCCTAAATCTTCATTTTAAAAAGGGAGGACGGTCCAAACCGAGGCGAAAACAACCGCCCTCCCCACGTAGTACCGTTCCCCCTCTAGAACGGCACCTCGTCGTCTACTTCTGCTGGCGTAGAAGGTTTCGGTGCGGCTTTAGCGCCTCCTTTTGGAGCCACCGATGCAATCCAATTACCGCGCATCTTTTCGCCGTTTTCCCCCTCCATCTCCCAAGTGTTTACCTTGATCAACATAGGAGTGTTGGTGAGATATAAAGACATTGATTCGTCCGTAGGCATCTTGCCGCTTTTTAACAGTTTGCCACCTGCGTTCGTATCAATCGCCGCCAACATACGCTTGGCTTTATCACGCTTTGCGTTTGCGTTCTTTGCGCGTGGGTCCGAATCAGTAACCCAAAGCTTCTGGAAAATCTTGCGATTCTTATATTCGGTCGGTGCCACAACTGCCCAACGCAATGAAATTAAATTCTCGCCATTGCGCGTTTGATCCCACTTTGCTTCATCAATAATGGCTGTGCACGTTGTGTCATTAGGAATAGGCTCAATTTCGCCCCCACCCACCTCAAACTGACCGCCAGTTTTAGTGATATCATCACCGTCTGAAAGTCCCCAAAAATTATCCATTTGCTTTTTCCTTCTTATTCAAATTTGCTCGCAATGCAGGAACATATTCCACTAATGGGTTAACGCCCAACTCAACCTGAAGTTGCTCTGAAATACCGAACCTGTTTTTGGAAACATTCGCCGCTGATGCATGGCAAATTAACACACGGGTGCCATCGGAAATGGCCTTCTTCTTGTCGCCTTCACCAGTTGTAAAGGTTTCCAACTTGAGATACCCGACCAAATCAACATCATCAACGTAAGATGGTTCAGATTTAATATGAAGGCGCAGTCCCCATTTAGAAAATGCTTCATCATCCGGTGGGTTCTCGTTTCCGATTTCGCTATGAGCAATAAACACGGTATGCATTCCACGCTTATCTGCCAATAAACCGGCCGCCTTTCTAAGACGAGCATGCATAGCTGCAACCGCATCACGCCCTGCTCCATATCCACCAAGTGCTTGCTGAATACCTTTTGGCTTTTTTGGGTCATTGTCGACAACGTGCTGCGCGAACATGCGCTCTAATGCTGTGACACTATCTACAATTAACGTTTTATATTCATGCGGCTCGTTAATGAGACCTTTTAACTGATCCCATAAATCATCAACATTCGTTAACAACGGGAATGCATCTGGTCTCATATTGGCTGGGATAGCCTGAAGGCCATCTTCCGCCCGAATCACAATTGGATCAGGAAAAGTCACCGCGAGGGTGGTCTTGCCCATACCGGCATTGCCAAAAATTGTTGCGATTATCGGACGATCTGCGGGTTTAGATATACTACTTAGAACGCTCATTGAGCTACTCCTCTTGCTTCGACACTTGACAAAATATATTTCATTGTGGAAATGTCAACAGCGTAATGCGGAATTAGGACAACAAAATGGAAAACACCGATATTGTGCCCATGGAGCGTATACGTCGCGCCCTTGCGGATAGAAATTTTGCTAAGGTGGCTGCACAGACTGGTCTACATGAAAACACGATACGATCGATCGCGTCTGGAAAAAACGTAAACCCTACCCTCGCCACCCTTGATAGGCTGATAGATTATCTCTTTCGCCAGAAAGACTAACAATGTCGAATTTCAGAGATTTTTGGGATGCGGGTTATCGCGTCTTTGGATTGCATCCGATTCGTAAGAACGGTTCTTGCGGTTGCGGAAACCCTAAATGTAATGCCCCAGGCAAACATCCCGTAGCATCGAATTGGCAACACACCCCTCATTGGTCCGAAGATCAGCTATCCGTTATGGAAGAGGTTGGGCAGTTTGAAACCGGTTATGGCGTTTTAGTCCGCGGCCTACTTGTTATTGACGTTGATGCCCGCAACGGTGGGGTCGAATCATATGAGCGCCTTGTAGAAGATGTTCCTTCAATCGCTGGTGCAGGACTTATTGTACAGACAGGATCAGGTGGAGGTTCCCGCCATCTTTACTTTAAATGCGATGAAGGTTTGGCCCTTGTACAGCATCACCCAGACTATCCTGGTATCGACTTTAAATCTTCTGGATTCGTCGTTGGCCCTGGCTCGTTACATGTAACTGGTAACAGATATGTTACTTTATCCGGTTCTCCGGCCGATATCGACGTTGCTCCTGATGAACTTATTTTTGGTTTATCCAAACCAGATCGTTACCGCGCCCAAACCAATACAGGAACCGTTGACGTATCCCACTCCGAGTTAGCAGATATGCTAACTTATATCAGTTTCGATATAGACCACGAGACTTGGATACGGTGCGGTATGGCCGTTCATCATGCTTCGCTTGGGACTGGGTTTGATATTTGGGATGCATGGTCTGCTAAAGGTTCTAAATACCCCGGCCGTGACGCCCTTGAGCGCCGTTGGCACTCTTTTGGTAAAGCCGTCAACCCTGTTACGCTTGGAACTCTTGTCCATTACGCCGAAAGCGCAGGATGGGTCCAACCCGTTACGTTTGAACCAAATGAAATGTCAGAAGATTCGCATGTTTTTCTAACAGACTCTGTCGACATCGATATTTCCAACGTAGATCTTAAACGCCCCCCTGGGTTTGTCGGGACTGTCGCTGAGTGGATCCATGATCAATGCCGCTATAAACGAGAAAATCTTGCCGTTGCCGCGGCTCTTGTTTCCATTGGAAATATTATTGGTTTGCGCTACTCCGATGACGTCAGTGATGTAACCTCTAACGTATTTGCCTTCTGCGTTGCAGCGTCCGGCACGGGTAAAGAATCAATCCAACAAGCCGCCTTCGAAATTCACCAAGTCGCAGGGATACAAGAACCAGTCTATTCCACCATCAAATCCGAACAGGAAGTCGTCCGCAACCTGACCCGTCATCAGCCGTCTTTCTATCAGATTGATGAAGTTGGTATTTTTCTGGATAAAGTAAAAAACGCTCAAAAGCGTGGCGGTGCGGCTTATTTGGAAGGCGTTATCGGTATCCTGATGTCCGTCTATTCCAAGGCGAACGGGTGGATGCCCCTGTCCGGTGACGTCAGAGAATCAGTTCGTGCGATACTTCTTAAAGAAATATCCCAAATCGATCGCAAACTAGATGATGGCGCAAATCCCACTCTTCAACGCGAACGTGATGAACTTGAGTCGTCTTTAAATCAATTAAAGTCGGGTTTACGACAGCCCTTCTTATCTCTTTTAGGGTTTACTACTGGCATCACGTTTAGTGGTTTGGTTACCCAAGAGACTGCGGCTAACGGGTTTTTCGGCCGCGCTTTAATATTTGAAGAGAAAGATGATGTGCCAACAGAAAAGAAGCCATTCCGGAAACGACCTATGCCGGACGATTTATCCATTGCCCTACAGCAATTATTTTTGTTAGGCAATTTTGACCACACCAAGACACGCATAGAAAACTACGGACCAAAAACGCCGATTTCAACAACACCAGAGGCTGAACGAATGCTTGATACCGCAATGGATATTATGCACAGCCTCGCTGAAGACCACACCGAAAAGTCTGGCATGTCATCACTTTTTCTTCGCGCAAAAGAGTTAATTGCCAAGATATCATTTATTTTAGCCGTTCCGGAAGGGATCCGTACCGTTGAACATGTTCGTTGGGCTTACGCCCTCGTTCGTCGAGATGCCGAAGAAAAAACCCGTCTTGTTGTTGGTAATGATCGAGTGAAAGATGCCCCCAAAACTGCCCTTGTTAGTAAGTTGGAAAGTTTATTGTTGCGCGAAGATGGCGAGACATTTGGGGTTATTGTTAACAAGTTGAGAGCATTTAAAAAAGAAGATATCGAACGTACCCTTGAGGATATGCTACGTAGCGGCCGTGCCGTCCTTGAGGAATCTATTCATCCACGCCGCAAAATCAAAGTGAAAAGGTTTAAATTAAAATGAACTACATTATTGAAGCAGAATGCGAAAAGACTGTTTGCCCCATGGGCATTGGCGGGTCTGCAATACACCTTAGTGGTGTACCAGTTGGTAAAGCCTGTATTGGCCGCCGTTGCGCCGGTTGGCGTTGGGAAACCGAGAAAGATGAGTGGGATGAGACTACGGAAACGTGGCTTCTTCAATATAGTTTAGTGCAAGGTTATTGCGGTTTTGTAGGGGAATAAAATGAAAACCCACGGCTATTGCGGGATGGTGCGGTCATGAAATCTGTTTACCAATACTTCCTGAAAGAGTTTTGCGAGGACAAACCAGAAGCGATTTTTGTCACTATAGTATTTATTGGAATTGTGGTTCCCGCAGCCGCTCTTGGAATTTTTATCTTATGGACAATGTTGCTGGAACTTATTTCCGTAATTTTGTTTGGGTCAACTTTTTGATGGGGGCATTATGACTGACTGGCAACCAATAGAAACAGCGCCAAAAGATAAACCTATTTTGATTAGGAAATTGCATCAAATTGGCATTGCCATGCACAATCCTTCTATATTTGGCGGTTGGCAAATGTGTTCAAGTGTTGCGTTTTTTCAAGAAGAAACCCAAGCAAATATGTGCAATGAAGCATTGCCTTTACCCACCCATTGGATGCCATTACCGGAGCCGCCAAAATGACTGAATGGCAACCAATCAAAACAACGACAAAAGAACAAGTTTTAAGTGCTATGGAATTATTGCTTACCGCAAAACAAATTAATTATGTAAAATCACAAACCTCTGCGGGTCCAAGCAAAATTGCCGTAATAAGAAGATTGATAAACATTGGTATTCAAGTTGAAGTCGCCGATGGGAGTGAACGGTTTCGGGATTACGTGCTGAAAAACATTTGGCCGCAAGTAAGGGATCAGCTGCAAGCTATACTGAAGGAGGGTGAGTGATGTATCAATTCTTTAATAATTTTTTATACGACGCACAGACTTTCGGTCTAACGATGTTAATAGGATTGCCGATATTTGTTGTGTTAATATTGGCGATACCGTTAATGCTTTCCGCAGCCGCACTGAAGGAGGGTGAGTGATGGATATTGTTGAACGGTTGCGTAAATCCGCAAATACTGTTTACCACCAAGATGGCTACACGTTTCGCCTTGGATTGCAAAATGAAGCCGCCGATGAAATTGAACGGTTGCGGGAGAAATATGAAGAAGCCATTGACGACATTGAAGAGTGGGGGGCATACGCTTCAGAGTACTTTCAAGAGAAATGGAAACTAAAAGAGTGCATTGAGCAGCATCGTGCCGCACTGAAGGAGGCTGAGTGATGAAAACTGATTATGAAAAACTACAAATGCGGATTAAGTTTATAAAAGACGACATTCGCAAAATTTGCAGTTCTGCTCACTGGACAAGCGAACGGTTAAAAGCCGCAGATGGTAATGTTCCAAAGTATTTTATTGACCAACACGGCATTTCAGCAGAAGCGATTAACGAAGCGTATTTTGTTGGGAGACAAGCTGGGCGATTGGATATGGCAAAAGATATTATGGGCGTGATCGGGGAGGTGCAATGGTGATGGAAGAATGGACATTGGGCGAATGGATTGACGTTTTGGACGATTGCGCTAATCAAGGTTTATATTTTGAAATCAGCGGAAAAACTGCGGGTTTTTTAAGCGATCAAATCAACCACCTGAGAGAAGAAAACGCCCGTCAAAGGCAAGAGATTATGCTTCTTAATTCAATGATACAAACAGAACATGAAATTATCCGTGTAGCCGCACTAAAGAAAGGTGAGTGATGGATAATCTTATTAAAAAGATAATGTCTTTCCCTGTACGTGATGACAGCCTGGCATTATTTTATGACACTTACCCAGAACCGCATTGGAGAGTAGAATTTTGTAATGGTGCAGCACATTGCGTCAGATTAGGGGAGGCTGATGGTGATTATGTGGCTAAGGGAAAAACAATAGAAGAAGCATTTGAAAATTTGATTGTTGTTTTAACTGCCGCATTGAAGGAGGGTGAGTGATGTGTTTTCAACTCAAAGGAACTGCAAGCATAAGAGATCCTGTGATGTGGCGGATATTCAATAGGATTGGAAATTGGACGAGGCGCACAAGGCCAAGATATCGCAAATACTGAAGGAGGGTGAGTGATCCTATTATATCACTTAGCGCCATTTTCAGCATACAAGTAACCGTATAATGTTACTTAACACTTACCCGCATATAGGAGGCCATACGTATGAGACATTGTATTACGATCTTTATAGGGCAATAAAAAACTTCGATAAATTAAAAGAAAATCTGTAATTGTTGTTGACACCGCGTGAGAAAGGTTTATTGTTGACATTGTTCGGGGCGCGGTGCTCCGCTAGATGGAGATGAGAGATGTACGCAGAAACCAAACTTACCATAAACGGCAAAGAGCTTCTTGTGTTTCATGTATTCCCACCTGTCCCAGTTCGTCATTGGGATTATATGGCCATATATGCTGAAGATGTTTGTGAAGAGTGCCACCCTTATGGCGAAGGAGCATCAATAGAAGACGCTGTCCAAAACCTGTTTAACAATGTGGAGATCTAAAATGATTAATGAAGATTTAAAAACCTGCTACGCCGAAGGTCATTACGCCTCTCGTACGGGCAAAAACATTTCTAGTAACCCATATCCCTATACACATAAGTTCTTTGCTGCTTGGCATGCAGGATTTACCGATGGGCTGTTATATATTCGTAATGAATTTCAGCGATTAACTGCCAAACACGAAAAATTGGTACAAGATTACACCCGTATGGTTAAAGAAAACGAGTCGCTTGCAAATGAAATGGAATATACTGAAAAACAAAAAGTTTTTATCGCAGATTGCCAAGATTTTATAGATGATGGTCGCCTTGGATTGTTGTTGGAAGATATAACTATGGATTATTTAAAATTATCGGTTAGGACACGTAGGGTTCTTGATAATAATAACATTAAAACCATAGGAGATTTGATAAGCAAAACAGAACGCCATATGTTACGTCTAAATGGTTTTGGTAGAAAAGGATTAAACGAGCTTAAAGAAGTATTACAAGAAATTGACCTTACATTCGCAAAAGAAGCATACTGATAGGAAACATCATGCCACGAGGCCGGAAGAAGGGCGCAAGCCACAAATATACTCCTGAATATCTAGATGACGCCCTACAAATGGTTTACACTGGCAAGTCAATGTCCCAAGTGGCTAGAGAGTTAGGTGTTCACCGACAAGCTCTTCATAGGGCATTTAAGCTACAAGGAAAGTTACCCCGAAAGGTCTTATGATGAGTAGCGATGCCCTCATACAACAACTGACGGCCAAAGCTTCCAACGAGGATGAGGTTGATAAAGATCTTTTACGCCTCACCATTATGCGGTTAAAACACGTTGAAGAAGCTTTAGCGTTCGTTGGTGTTGTATGTGGGCAATATAAATCAGACTACGCGCAGCAGTGCGCCGATGTTGCTTTCACCGTATATCAATTCGATCCACTAACCGATTATCGTTTGCACAGAGTAACCTTACAATGAGACAGCCATCCTTAGCCGAGCTATTTGTCGCCCTTGTTTACGCTATGCGTAATAATAATGTTGCGCGTGTGAAAAAAATCCGTAAAATGATCAATGCGTCCGTTCCTGTGGCGCGCCTCCCATGACTTAGGCTCCCTTCGGGGAGTCTTTTTTTTACCATGAGAATGATATGAGATATTTATCGGTCTGTTCTGGAATAGAAGCCGCCACTGTCGCTTGGCATACCCTTGGATGGGAACCAC
>Ga0208379_1000189_pt1 | contig 28720 bp, 26 predicted proteins | sample CryBogCBE02Aug07_FD_184559 | JGI IMG/M metagenome (GOLD analysis project Ga0208379, IMG submission 184559) | Freshwater microbial communities from Crystal Bog, Wisconsin, USA - CBE02Aug07 (SPAdes) | ecosystem: Environmental > Aquatic > Freshwater > Lake | place: Crystal Bog, Wisconsin, USA... | reverse complement strand
CACTCGGGCGGCACTAGACCCACCACACTCCCCAACTGAACGGTGGTTGGATGATTCTTCTGTGCGACCTTTATAGCGTTGACTTCCACCTCTGATGCGTAGTATGTGTCTATGGTATGCCCTGCTCTCTCTAACGCCACCCTCGCACACGAGATGCCATCAAAAAGAGAAAGAACTCGCATTACCCCTCGTCCAGGTTATTTATTCATCCATCCATCCTCGCGGATGCGTATAGGTCGGCGGATGTGAACAGGTAGACGCACGACCCACCTCCAAGAAAAGGCAGGACGGAACCAGTTCACCATCAACGTTTGACATAGGAAGAGTTTATTTCAAATCCAATCCAGCGGCGACGCATCTTCTCACACGCCCGACCTGTCGTGCCACTCCCCATGAACGGGTCCAGCACGAGGTCGCCCTCCTTACTGAAATGCTTCAAGCACTCCATCGGAATCTCCTCGGGGAAGGTGGCGGAGTGCCCGTTGCCCTGCGAGGACACGGGATGCTTCCAGACGTTGTGGGTATACTCGGTGGTGTAGTAATGCGTCCTCGGGGTCTTGCCCAACACGAAGATGGGCTCGTAGGCATTGGTCAGGCGGTTCCGCATCGGGATGGGGTTGTTCTTGTGCCAGATGATTTGGTCGTTGACGAAGTAGCCCCGACGACGTAGGCGGTCCACGATGTCGTAGGGACGCATCACCCCCGTCTCGCCGTAGGAGAAGCCCAGGTTCAGACACACGACCGCATCCTGCTTCAACTTCGGGTAGACGGCTTCAAAGAAGTCCTCAATGGTATAGAGCGGCTCCCCTACATCCGCAGTGTAGTGGAACCCGTTGGCTCGTTGGTATTTGTGTCCGCTGTTGTAGTAGGGTGGCGACGTAATGATGAGGTCAATGCTGTCATTGTCCAACTGCTTGACCAAGTCCAAGCAATCGCCGATGTGCGTTTTTCCATCCATCATTTACCAGTATGCGAGTTTAGTTTACGAAAGTAAAACCTACGTAAGGGTAAGGATGATTACCATCTGTCAATGCCACACGCCGCTGCCTGGTGCCGACCAGCATCGCTGGAAGATTACGGGGGAGTTCGTTGACATCCTCTCGTTCCTTTGTGAGGTCGTCCTGAATCGGCAGCACGGGACAGAGATGCTTCTCCACTCGCAGCAGATGTATGAGACGGACGATGCGGTTGCCTTCCACTTCACCTCCAACTGGGGACCCGAGAAGATGAATGAGGTTCTCCACTCCCTGTGTTCGCATCACCTCGCCCTGCGGGACGGCATCATCTACTTGGGGACTCCTACCAACCCCACCCACGCCCACCTCCCGCAGACCCCACCGCATGGAGACATTTGAAAAATGGGGTTGTCGGGTTCGCCCCTGCCCGTCGGTCGGTCTCTACTCGGTCTCGGAGAAGAACGCCACCTGGACGTTCTCTACGTCCCCTACCGCCTTGCGAAGGTTCCGCTGCCTCGCCACCATCTCTGGGTCGGTGGGCTTCTTCTGTAAGAGTAGACATGGCACCGCCGCCTGTGCGACCTCGTTGAAGGGGCGGAGGTCATACCCCTGCTGTGCGAGGACCTTGCGAGGAACCCCGTCTATGAACCCCGCCTCCAGCGTAAAGTCGGGGTGAGCGATGGACGGGACATTCTCCTCGTAGAAGAAGTCGTAGACGTTGCCCTCGTCGTCCTCCAGCCAGGCGTGGCTGTCGTCGTAGTTGCGAATCGCGTCCCGTAGGTTGAGGTCCCGACGCGTCCCCCCGCCATACCCGATGGACATTGACAAGCCGTTCTTACGGTCAGCCCAGATGATGACGGCTCCGCAGACCCATCGTAGGTTCTTCCCCGTGAGGTTCTTGTAGACGATGATGTTATGTGCGGCGTTATACCAGCACTGGTTCCTGACGTAGCGGAAGGTGGTGTAGCGGAGAGTAGAGAGGACGGTCATTCTTGTCGGCGGCAAGACCTATTTGCTTACCCGACCAGAATCCGTTTTCAGCGTTCCAATAGGTAAATACCATAGAGCATTCGTATATACGTAGAGCAGCATCGTATATACCAAAATCACATAGGAAAAAGCAGTAAAATCATTAATGATTTTACACGTGTTTTTGTATGTCTTTTCGTATATACCAGCATCATAGCCGTATATAGTGCGGTAATGAGGTATTTACCTCTCCCATAGGCGGGGCGGAGTAAAGACGGACAAAAGAACCTCGTAAGAACACAATGCCTTACAACCCGTATAACCCAAGGACCAACGGTCGCCCACGCAATCCCAAGGCGGCTGCGATTACGGGCTGTCCTGCTCTGCCCCTTTATGATGCGGGGTCGGCTGCTCTCCCGTCCCTCGTCATTACCAACTTCTCACTGACGGGTGGGTCAGGTAGTAGTGCCACGGTCACATGGCACTTGCTGAACGGAGGAGACGGGAACACGTCCTACGTTGTCTACCTGTTCGGCGGTGCCAACTCTCCGCCCGTCTTCCCTCGGGACGTAGACAACTTCCCAGCGGGGTTGGCTACGACCTATACGTCTAGCATCACACTCACCGCCAACTGGTATTACTTCTTCCTCATCGTCGCAACCAACTCTGCTGGGGTGAACGAGGCGGTCTCCGCGACCCTACAATATGGTCCACCATTCAACCCAGCAGGTCTGACCGCTCCGCTCGTCACTTGGTTCAAGGGTGATTCAGGTCTCACATCAACTACCTGGACGAACAATGGAACCAACGGCGGTAGTGCCACGTTCACTGGACCGACGACATCCCAGACCGTCAATGGTCTTTCGGCGGTCTCATTCAAGCCAAACGTAGGGTATGCCACCTACACCACGAACTTCACGGGGCAACCTCGTGCCTTCTTTTGGGTCATCAAGTTCAATGCTGCCCTCACCTCAACTCCTATTCCCCTCGCTGGAAGCACTTATGGTGGCGACCCCTTTATTCAACTCTATACCTCTGGGGCACAGCAATACATGGTTCTCGCATCGTTCGGAGGGTCTACAAGTATTACAACCGATGTGTTCTCCGCAAACCAAACCTCCCTTGCTGCGGTGTTCGGAGAGTTCGCATCGGCGACTGTTGGCAATAACCTTGCCTACTACAACAGCACGTCGTTGACACTGACTGGAAGCAACGCAGCGAGTGGGTATTCAACGGGAAGCCGAACGGGGTATTTGAATGCCTTCGCCAATCCCAGCATCGTTCCGAACACCCAGTCCATAACCTTCTGCGAGGTGCTGGGGTATGACGGCGAGTTGACGCCTACCGATGTGTTGAACGTCGTGAACTACTTACGGACGAAATGGGGGACTTCGTAAAAAGATTAAGTATAAAAAACTCGTTAGTAGGTAAAGGAATGCCTGTCGTTGTATTCAAGGGAATAGAGGGGTGGTGCGACCGCCTTCAAGTTCTCGCACACTGCTTCGCATACTGCCGCAAGTTCAACACGGCACTCTGCGTGGACTGGGACGATGCTATATGGTGTGGGATGAGGGAGTTTGACTTCTACGACTCGTTTGAGGTTGTAGGCATCAAGACCATCAAGAAGGAGCAGGTCTGTCGGATGATTCATGTGAGTAAGAGCCGCATCAAGATTGTGCCGCCCTGCTGGACCCTTGACGAGTTGGTTCGGTTCCCGCCGAACACGATGGACAAGGACCACGAGGGTCCCCTGATGCGGTTTGAGGTCAACGAGAAGATTGATGGCGATGTGATTGTGACCAATGGACGAGGTGAGAGGAAGTGGGACGTCACGGACCTTGCGACCCACCTGCGTGTCCGCCCGAAGATGCGGGAGGCAATCAAGACCATCTTGAAGGATTTCAACCCGTATGGGACGACCCTTCACCTGCGGGGAACCGACCGCCCCGACAAGGGCTTCGTGGAGAATGCGGTTCGGTATTTGAAGTCCAAGACCGAGTTGAGGATTCTGAACGTCATCACGGACTCCAAGGAGTTGTGGGACCACATCAAGAAGGAACTGCCCCGTGCCAAGTTGGTCAACCCGAACGCCAAGTTGCTGAACCTTCCGCCTTCGGTTCACGGGACGCATCAGACAGACCCCCGCGAGTTGAAGCGGTTGGGCATTACCAAGTGGGACATGCTGGTTGACCTACTGGCGGATTGGTTTGCCCTGTGCTTCTCCAAGGGCGGCATCGGGCGGGAGGAGTCCACCTACTTCTCCATGGCTCGGTCTCTTCACCTGCTAGGAGAGGACAAGGTAGAAGCCATATTGGGGTGGAAGCCCGATGGAATAATCATTGCCCCTAACAATGAAGCCGCTGTTCTGTCGGAGCGGGTCCAAGAGAAAGCAAGTCAAGATGCTGGAACGCTTGTTCCCAGTTCATGAGGTCTATGTGGAGCCGTTCTTCGGCGGCGGTGCGGTCTTCTTCGGAAAGTCGCCTAGTAATAAGGAGGTTGTAAATGACCTGGATTCCCAGTTGGTTCAGGACTACCGACGAGTGGTGGATGCCCCCACCTCCGCCTCCGCCTACCCCACCCCAACAACCCTTGCCGCTCAACGGCGGTTCCTTTCAGGTCACCAATCCACCGTCGGTGCGAAAGTGGTTGAGAGTATTCTCCGCAGGTGTAATGGATTCGCAGGAACATACGTTGAAGACGCATCTGCTCTCGCCACCGACTCCAACCCCGCCCCCAAAATCAAGAACATCGCCGCCTACAAGGAAAGGTTAGGTTCGGCTACACTCCTGAACCAGGACTACCGCAAGGTCATTCGGAAGTATGACTCTGCCAAGACCTTCTTCTTCCTAGACCCGCCCTACGAGAAGAGCGACGGGCTGGGCTACGCCGCGGGGTCCGAGTCCTTTGACTTTGACGAGATGGCGAAGGTGCTGAAAGGCATCAAGGGGGACTTCCTCATTACCATCAATGACTCACCACGCATCAGGGACGCGTTCGCGGGGTTCCAACTCTACCCGTATGGTGTGAAGGGGCATCATGCCAAGACGTCGCACATTGGTCAGAAGGACAGGAAGGAGTTGCTTATTACCAACTATACGCTGCCCCAGACGTGGCGGCGAGGAGAGGGCAACCCGTTCTTCAAGAACTACCTTCGGGCGGTTAAGGTGAGGGCAGAGTTGAACGGGTATGACCCTGATGCTGTCCGCATGGCAGACGACGGCATCCATAAGGTAGAATACAAGACGCCAACAGGTCAGACCGTTCGGTTCGGACGTGTTGGGTATGGGGACTTTATACTTTGGACTCATCTGGAAAGGGAAGGGAGGGTTCCAAAAGGGTATGCCTTACGCAAACGGGCGGTCTTTCATAAGTCGCACGAGGCGATTAAGGGAGATTGGAAAACGAATCCGTATTCTCCTAACAACCTTGCTCTCGCTCTGTTGTGGTAGTTTCTTGGTGTCCTGCCACCTTCCCAGATGAATCTTTGCTTTTTTGTTCTCATAACGCTTTGGTGGTATATACGGCGGTGGACCATTGAAGGGGGGTTCCTCTTCATCGCCTTCCAGCCCCACGCCCCACCATTTGCTCATTGTTTTGGTTGGCGACTTTACATGTAGGCACCCATACGGGACTTCACGCTACGAGCCGCCGAACGGACGTCGTCCTTGATGCCCGAACCGACCATACGCTGGAGGTCGGCATCGGGGGCGTGGGCGGGGCTGGACAGGATGTCCTGCTCCGTCAGCACACCCTTGATGATGCGGCTGGAACCCTTGATGGTCTCAAAGAAGCCGCTGCTGATGGGGACGACGTAGAGGGAGAGACCGTTCAACTGGGCGAGGAACTGGTTGCCGACCGTGAGCGTGAACTGGAGCGTGAAGTTGCCGACCAGACCAGGTGCCTGACCCGCCTGAAGGGCGAAGTCGCGACCAGGACGGAGAACCAGCGGACCACCCGCCAAACTAACATACATGCTGGTCACCGTCGTGCCGAGAGCCACACCCGACGCCTGGCGACCCTCACCGCACCACGTGTTGAAGTCCATGTCCAGACCGTTGTTGATGGACATCTTGTAGAGTTCATACTGCGTGTGGTTGGCAAGGAGACCCGAGAAGTTGTCAAAGTTGATGCTGACGCCCTGAATCGGCAGCGTGAAGTCGCCGATGGTGCTGTCCCACAGACCACTCGCAGGGGCGTTGACCGTGCCCGTGCCGACCACGGACTGGTAGGGAACCGAGCCCGTCGTGCCCGTGCCCGTGCCGAGCGACGTGGTCGTGCCAGTGCCGACGTTGAAGATGGACTGACCAGGGGTGGTCGGCTTGACGTAAATCATCAGCAGGTCGGGGATGTTCGGCAGGGTAATCGTGTTGGACGTCAACTGAGTGCCTGACACCAGCGACTTTGAGATGCTAGACGATGTGCCGAGCGTGGACGGAAGAGCAGACACCACACCCGTCGTGATGTAGCGAGGAAACTCCATGTAGGGCACGATGCTCTTCGGCGGCAGCGGGACGTCCAGGGCAGGGGTCATGAACTGAACCGACAGGGCGGGTTGGAACGAATACGGGGCGTAGGACGACGTAAGACCCGTCGTGACCCACGCAGGGAGACCCACAGCCGTGATGCCCGAGGTTCCCACCTGCTTACCGACGAGCGAGGAGGACAGGCGGACGGCACGACTCGGGTTCGGGAGCATGTTCATCTGAACCTGGAAGTTCTGGACACCGAAGAGACCCGTGGAGAGTTCAAAGGCATCACCGAAGATGAACGGCGGCAGGAGGAGTTTCTCCGTGGACTGCCAACGGAGGTAGACCGTCTGGGTCGTGCCAGTTCCACCACCCGTGTAGGCAGCCGTGGTGCCAGTCGCCGCCACGGGAAGACCAGGGGAGGCGAGGATGGCACCCGTGCTGTCGCAGAACCACCACTCCGCCCACGCACCGTTCGGCGACGAGTCCGACGTGTAGCGGACACCGTAGCCGTTAAGCGGGGAGTTGTCGTAGAGCGGCTGTCCGCCCTGTGTGTAGGAGTTCGGCGGGTTGTAGGCGTAGAGGTCCAGCATCGTCGGGCAGGTCCGCTGCTTACGGTGCTGGGCGAGGTCCTGAAGACGGAGAACATAGTTCAGCACGTCCGCCGTGTTGACAGTGACCGTCGCATCGTTGATGGTCGCCGTCATCTGCTGGACGCACTGGTGGGACGGGAAGGCGGCGAGAGCCACGTCGCCAGGACCCATAATAATCTGACCGCCCGACGGGGCAGCCGCAAAGGACACGGCGATGCTCACGACACCGCTGCTAATCCAGTCCACGGCACGGTCAATGAAGACGTTCTCGGACGGGACGATGACGTTGAACTGCTGGGTGGAGTTGTTCGCCGTCTGGGCGTTGAAGGACACGTTCGTGATGCTGAGGGCACCCTTCTCCACGGCATACTTCGGCTTCGTCTGGATGACACGAGGGTCGTAGACCGAATACTTACTCACTTCGGTCGTCATGGTTTGTTAGGACGACAAGGAGATTTTTTGGAGAGAAACGCCGAGCCACGTCGCTCTACTTCTTGACAAAGCGGAGGCGGAAGGAAACAGTTCCCGAGTTGTATAACTGAATCGGGATGACCTCGTTGGTGAGGCGACTACGCCACCCGAGACGAAGGTCAATGTTCGTCAGCCCACCCTCGCTCGGGTCTAGGGCTGAGAAGATGGGGGTGAGGGGCTTGTAGAGGATGAAGCCACGCCACAGGTCCGCCGTGATGGCATCAATCGGCGTCTCCAAGAGGACCTTCTGGGATGCTCCACTGAGACCCGTCGCACCTCCCGAGTTGGAATCGCCGAGTTGGACTGGGTTGGCGTTCATTTCCAGGCGAACGGGCACCTGCGTCGTCGTGAGAACCAGCGAGGCGACGGGCGACCAGAGAGAGCCAGTGGAGATGAAGTCCTGCGTCTCACGGAAGTAGTAGAGGAGGGGCGAACTGGCAGACGACCAGGGCGGCGAGAGTGTGAAGATTGAAGAACTCGTCGGGATGACGTTGATGATGTTCTCGGGGTAGTAGACGGGCGTGGTGGTTCCCGCAACCCAGGAGACCGATGCGGGAGCCGTGACCGTGGAAGAGGTCTGGGTGTAGGAGTAGGATGTAGACGCGGACGACAGCACCTTGCTCTGCCCACCGAAGTAGATGGTGTCAAAGTTGGTCATCAGTCCCTCCAAGTTGGTGTTCATACCGACGAAGGAGAACTCGGACGCACCATAGGCACACGAGCCGACGGAGGTTCCCGTGCCCGTGCCCGAACCCGTGCCCATACCCGCACCGTAGTAGGTGTTGGTCGGGAAGAAGGGAGACCACGGCTGCGTTGGGTCCAGCACACCCTGGGTTGCGGAGGACACGGAAGACGGGGAACCAGGCATGGTGCCGTAGGGCAGCCACGAGGTCAGGGCATCTTGGACGAGGGAGAACAGCCCCGTGTTGTAGTCATACTCAAAGTAGGGGCATCGGGTTCCGCCGAAGGTTGTGTCCAGGTTTGCCTTATACATGACCGTCCTATACGCCGTCGTGAGGGCATTGTTCAGGATGTCCAGCCAGTGCGAGTAGGAGTAGACAAAGTAGTAGTTGGACTCCGCCTGGCGAGGAACCGCCGTCGTCGGGACAATTGTGAACGGTGCCTGGTTCTCAGGAACCCAGGTGAGCGGAACCGTAGCCACATAGGACCGAGGAGATGCCGTCGTAGACGTGCCACTACCGATGGATGTGCCGATGGAGAGACCAAAGGACACGGTGTAGATGGTCAGGTTGATGTCCGTTCCCGTCACAATCTGCGGAACCAGAATCGGCAGGGTCTTCTGGCATCCGTTGAGTGAGATGTTGTCCACGCTCACCACATACTGGCTCGTGTCCTTGATGAGCGGGAACTGGCGGGTGTCCTGGAAGTAGATGGTCGGGTCATCCGTGGTCTGGTTGGTCGCAACCGTGTTGTTGACGATGGTGGCGTTGTAATACACATACTCACCGTCCGCCGAGGAACCTGTCTGAATCCGCTGCGTGAACGACATTTGTAAAAGGGAACGTTTTGTTTTTGCCTTACTTACCGACCATTTGAGGTCGTCAGCGACCGATGAGGTTGTAGGTGAAGCCGCTGACGAAGTCGTCGGGGGGGATGCCCGTGGACTTTACGAGAGCCGTATACTGGGGTAAATCCAGATGCTTCAAGTAGAGACGGGTAAGGCAATGACGTCCACACGTGTTATTGTCGTTCCGCTCCTTCTGGAACTTGACAGCATTGGACTTGATGGTGTAGGGAGATGCGTGGAGCAACTTGGTGAGGTGGTCCGTGTCCTGTCCGAACTCGTGGAGTTCACCCTTGGACAGCCACTTCTTCTCGCCGTCGGGCTTGTAGCCGCCATACGGGTCAAAGTATTCAATGATGGGCTTGTCGCGGAGTTTCAGGAGACAGACCCAGTGTCCCGTGGACTCATTCTCCGTTAGGTAGAGCAGCATCAGGCGACCCTTCTCGTCCAGCACCTCGTCTATGCTCCGTGCTTTCAGCAGGTCGGGGTAGGACACTATTTTCAACGTCGGAATGACCTTCCGCATGTCCGTCTCCGACAGGGCGTATGACTTCACTTCCTCCGCTCTGCCCCCCTTCCGCAGGGCGTCCGCCTGTTGGATGGCTCTCTCCAACTCCACTGGTTTGCGGGAGAGTGCTGTCCCGCCCACGTAGGTCCTGAATCCTGACCGTCTGCCCATCGTGTAGGGGGAAATCTGAAGGTGTGGGGGCATCCTTTACACTGTTGGACGGGTAAATAGTGATGCGTTCTAAACCATTGGCTTCCTCGGGCTTTGCGATGTCCTCTACCTTACCAAACTTGTCGGTGAAGACGGAGAGGATTTCGGGCGGGATTAACGGGCTGATTTCTTGGAGTCGGTCAATCTGGTCCCGCACATACTTCAAGAGAGCCGTGGGGGTTTGTCGCTCCGAACGAGGCAACCCCAGTTCAACCGAGAGGAATCGGTAGAGGCGGGAATACTGGATGGAACTGATGCGGTGTCCTTCCTGTCGCTTTGCCCAGCCGAAGTAGGACCCAGTGGTGTTGAGGACGGACACGAACAGCGAAGACACCCCCAGAACAACGGGGGTATAGGACCATCCTTGAAATATTTGCTCACTGCCGACTGACAGGAACCCAGTGATGGCGGAGAGGATGATGACGGGGAGGTCAATGAAGGTCTTCCGTCCGTCGTAGAGTTCTTCTGCCCGTTTATGACACCACGCAAGACAGTTTGCCTTTTCGCCCGTTTCACGGAAGTAGTCCTCCAGAGAGTGATGCCATGTGATGAGAGGTCCCTTGTCGGCATCATTGCTCATTTGTAGAACCGCAAGATTCCAGAAAGGTCCCAGGAACCCAATGGGTAGAAAAGGACCCCTTTTGGGACAAACACTCCCTAGGGAAGTTGAAAAAGTGAGATGCCTCAACTTATTTTTTTTCCTACCTCTCTTTGAGTCAAAATGGTCAAATATGTTCCCAAAATCAAATCCTTACCTGCTATTCTATGTAAAAATGTATGTCTGTGACCTGTTTAGGTCTTGGGAAATCGCCTTAATTCTGCTTCCCATTCTTTTTTAGAGTTGCGGGTATTTACTCAGACGTCGTGGTCTGCGTGAGCCGCGGCGGCGACCCCGTTCATGCTCCACTCGGGCGGAGGAGGAGGAAGTGCCCCGTTCCGCCCTACCGCGGCGTAGGCGGCGATGTAGCAGACCTCGCATCGGTAGAGACGCTTGTTGTCGGGCATCTTCAGGAACCGAACCCCGTGGGCTCCGCTGTGCCTCCCGCAGGGGCAGTTCCGCTTGTGGATGCCGCCGAACGCCGCGTTGGCGGGGATGCGACCCTCGTCCCGTGCCAGACGGAACAGGGCTTGTGCCTGTCGCCTAGCGGGGAGGTTGTTGAAGCCGTCAATCGCCCTCTGGGGGCGGTCGGGGTCGTTGTTCCGAAGGTCTACGCGGTTGTGGACGACGACGAGAGCGGGTCCGCCTCCGCCTCCGCCTCCGCCTCCGCCGAGAACTTGGGGAACTGGAGCGGGAACGCCGCCCAGCGGGACGTAGGGAATAGGGGCTCGGCAGAGGGGGCAACACGCCCTCCGCTCTCGCGTCAGACCCCAGCCCGTCTGGACGCTCTGGATTCGCGGTTGGCAGTCGGCACAGAAGGTGTGCCCGTTGGGGCAGATGGGGGCTCGGTCGCGTAGCACGTTCTCGTCGTAGCAGATGGGGCAGTCGTGGTCGCCTGGCTCGGCGGGAAGGTCGGGGATGGAGGACATTCTTGGCTTGGGGGGGAGATGCTATGCCGTGAAGCATCTGAATCCGTTTTTTACGTTCCAACCCTGATTTTTACCCAGCATCTACCAAAACCCCGACCCTCGGGGTGGTGCCTCCCTGAAAAGACCCCGATGCCTCTAAAAACGCGTGTTGGAACCCTAAAAACGGATTCTCGGACATCACGGCAAGAGGTGAGTGCCCCCGACGACTACCTACTACTCTACCTTCACAATGTCTTCTACTACCTCCACCTTCTACATCCCTGCCTCCGACCTCTCCACCCAAGACCTCCGAGCCCTGAAGAACCACTCCGACCGAGACATCCGCACTGCCCTCGCCAGGGACGGGGCGACGAACCCGTTTCGCCAAGAGAACAAACACAGCGGGTTCAACGGTCTCCACGACCGCTCAATTGCGACGGACGAGGACATCCTCTTCAGCGGCGTAAACAGGGAGGGCAACGGCGTCGCAATGTTCCACGAACTGGAGGACGGCACCGTCCGAATGGTTCTGCCGCTCGGCACTCCGCCCGACCAGGTCGCCAAGTTCACCGCCCGACTGAAGTTGGAGGAGCGGAAGTCCAAGTTAAAGGCACACCTGAAGAAGAAGGTTGCCGAGAAGACCAAGCCCAAGCAGAAGCGGGAGCGGACGGAGACCGCAGAGGAGTATGCGGCACGGTGGAAGGCGACCGCCGAACTCCTCGGTAAGGAGGAAGCCGCCAAACTCCAAGACGCCGAGTTCTGGGAGGGACCGCAGCAGGTCGCGGCGATGGACTAGACGTCCTACAAACGGGCAGGGGCGAACCCGACAACCCCACATTTTTAAATGCCGAGTAAAACGCAGGTTGGAACGGCAAAAACGGAAGTGGTTTAGGTAAAGTAGACGGACTACACCCAAGACAAGATGAACACCGCCACCTTCACCCTTCACGCCATGCGTCTCCTGACTACGAAGAACCTCGTCAAGCCCGACCACGCCCAGACCCTCACCTGGAAGGATGAGGTAGACGGGTGGACCTACACCCTCCACGCGAGTTGGCTCTACCAGAAGGGCGACCCCGACGAACTGTGGCACGACGTCCACGTCACAGCGAGAAAGAAGGGCGAGAGGCACACTTTCTCGGTATGGTTTGAGAAGGAGGGTGAGCACTACAAGGCGGTTTAGAGAGGCACCCACGAATAGAGCGACGGTAGTTTCGGAACATTACTTCTTACTCACTTTTTCTTTACGGTTGAGCCGCCAGTAAGAAGTGCCGTAGTAAAGGTAAATGTATGCTGCGAAGGGTAAGGGCTACTTGGACAAGCAATACCAGACCGAGAAGAAGATGTGCTATATTCGGACACCCCCTGAACTCTGGGAGCAACTGAACGCCGAGTTCCATTTCACGCTGGACACATGCTCCTCGGACAAGAACCATCTGTGCCCTGACTACTTCACCGCTGAGACCGATGGCTTGAAGTCGGATTGGGGGACGCATACTGCCTACTGCCACCCAATGTATGACCGCCACCTCCCCAAGTGGGTTCAGAAGTGTGCCGAGCGTAAGGAGGGAGTCAGCGTGATGCTGCTTCCCGCCTCCACCCATACCGTCTACTTCCACAAATACATTTGGAAGAACCCTAACTGCGAAATCCGTTTCCTCGCGTGTCCGCACAAGGGCGGTAAGGCAGGATGGTATATGGCTACGGATGATGGAGAGGTGTCGTCTAGTGTTGGGTATATTCGTCCTTTGATGGTGCTGGTCTTCACTCCGTCTTGCGGTCCTCGTGAAGCAGGAATGCCTCCGTCTCGGTGATGGCGTAGTTCGGGTAGTTCTTGTAGAGGCAGACCCAACGGGACCCGCCGCGACGGATGTGTCCGATTTCCTCCTTTTCAAGTCCGAGGTAGGTCTTCAGCAGGTAGTTCAGGGCGTGGGCACCTGTGGAGAGCGGGTAGACCACGATGTGCGTCGCCTCCGTGAGTAGGAGACGGGTCTTGGAGTAGTTGGTGAGGTAGTGCGTCAGGCACAGCATCGTAATGTTCTCGTGGCGACCCATGATGGCAATGTCATCAATCAGTTGCTGAATGACCTTCTGCTCCTTGCCTTGGAAGGTGTCGTAGTCGTCAAAGATGACCAGTGAGTCGCTCAACTTCTTCAAGTCCTCGGTCGTCTTCAACGGCGTCTCTACCAGTTTGGCGGGTTTCAGGCGAACGCACTGACGACCCTTCATGCTGTCCAGCGTGTCATCGGCTTCCAGTTTGGAAATGAGGTAGACCTGACGGTCAGGGAACTGCTTCATATACTGCTCGGCGATGCCCTTGGCAATGTGCGACTTGCCGCTGCCCGATGCTCCCGCAATATACCAGACCTCACGCTTCTTCGGGTCAGGCGACGGAATGAGTTGGAAGTGCGACCCGTGGGGCAGTTTGACGTGGGTAGACGCATCTTCCCGTGCGGCACCGCTCATCTCCTCGTAGGCATCCATAACCCCAGGGAGCCGAGCAATGTCGGGCGAGAGATGGTCGGGCGGTATGCCACGGGCAAAGGACTCTTGGAGGACACGCATCACGTCCTGCTGCTTCCGTGCGGGGAGTTTGGCGAGACGATGCTTCCCCAACTCCAACTCCTGGACTCCACCCTTCCCACCCTTTTGTCCGTCTTGGTGTAAATACAGCGTGTCTCCGTTATATTCCCCACCCTTGACCTTGGCGATGGCGACACCCCCCTTGCCCTTCTCAAAGTCAATGCTTACGGGCGACGGCATTTGTTTACCCAGAACATTTTCTCCTGCGGACTTGGGACGAACTTACACCTTTGTAGGGCGGTAATCCTTACGCACAGGAAGTAAACGTCCTACCTCCAACTGATGCTTGGTTTCCTCTTGTAAAAGGTCTTTTAGTTTGGGAAGCAACGCCCTTGGGTTGGAAGCGTGGTCAAAGTCAGGGAAGTAGAGTTTCGCCATGCGGTCCCGCATCTGGTCCAACTCCTTCCGCTTCCTCGCTGGGGTCATTGCGTCAGGGAACTCCTCCATCAACTCCAAGTCCGAGACGACGGTGTAGACCGCACCCAGCGGGGAGTTCAGGACCCGACGTAGTTCGCCCTCGTCCGTGAGGTTGCCCTTCTCCTTCGCTAGGGACAGCATCCGCTTGGCGACCTTGACCCAGTTCTCCTCGTCCTCGTAGAGCAGAATGTCCTCCGCCAGAGCGTCCTTCAACGGCTTGGTCTGTGCGAATTGCTTCTTGCCGTCGTGCCACAGAATGATGTTGCTGACCTCAATATACTTGTCATTGACCCACGCCACGGCGTCCACCTTCGTGATGCCTGTGGACTTGAACGCGTCCTCCAAGTAGAAGGTGTGCTTACGGAACGTCTTGTGCCCCGCATAGACCTCCGCGGGAGTCCACCGCAGAACTCCGAACCGCAACTCCTTCCTCGCCCTCAACTTCTCGGGGACCGTGAGATGCTCCTTCAGGAGTTTCTTGGCTTCCTGAACCTCGCCCTCGGTCAGAATCCCATCCTGCCACAACTGACCCAGATGCTTGACCTCGGCTTCGCGGTCATATTTGCCCGTCAACAAGTTCCACGCCTGAACCTCGCCGCACTTGATGTCCGTAATGGTCGCCACCTTCTGTGTCCGCTTCACCAGGGCTTGAAACGTCTTGGCACTGGTGGACTTCAACGCCACCGCCTCCATGAGGTCATAGTCAGCCGAATACATGACCTGATGGTCTCCCGCCGAGCCCACCACATTCGGAGGTCCGATGCTGACCGCCTTCAACACCTTCCGCAGAGGCGTAGAGAACTGGTCGGGGAATGGGCGGTGTCCTCCTTTCATTTACTTCTTGTATAGGGATTAGAACAAATGAACTACACGATGGACACATGGTTCCTTAATAACTTCTCTAATGTGGTTATTACGCCCGTCCGTGCGTCATTCCCGCCACTCTTTTCTCTTGTGGTAAATAGAAATGAGCAACTTTGTTGGCGACCTTTCGTTCGGACAGAAGTGGGAGGCAACAGCCCGACTCATCATGAGCAGGACCGAGGATGTCCAGGAGGTTGCCCCTCAGGGAATGTTTAAGGGGTGGGACTTCCGAACGAACGTCGGCAAGTATGAGGTGAAAGCCGACCGTCTTGCCTACAAGTATGGCGGCAAGACGATGTTCATTGAGTTTGCGTGTTCGGGTCAGCAGAGTGGCATCAACACCACCGAAGCCGACTTCTACTTCTATATTATGGTCAAGCCGAATGGTGAGTTTGAATGTTTCCGCATCCCCATCGCCGACTTGAAGGCGGCGTGTAATGGATGCGTGGTGAAGAAGGGTGGCGACGGATGGAGGGCGAGTGGCTACATCGTGCCCGTGTTAGAGCAGTTCAGGGTTCCTAAAAGTGTGCCGCATACGGACACCCCGACCCAGCATTCCCTGAGGATTGTGCTCCCGCCTCAAAGTTCGTGTCCGTCGGGTAATACCAGTCCGACGCCGAGTTCGTAGGGCGGGGGATGTCTCCGCCCTTTCGCACCCCCATCCCCGAAGTGCCAATCGTAGCCGCCTGGCTCTGCTCACGCAGGAGGACTGGACGCTGCTGGGCGGGGAGAATCTTGACGGTCTGGTGAGCGATGTGCCGACGTTGGAGTGCCTGGATGTGGTGCCGTCCAGGACGCTGTGACTCGCAGAGTCCCATTTGTCTACTCATTTGCTTCCTACCGCCGTTTTTCTTTCCCCCACTTCTCCGTAGGTCCCTGATGAAGTCCGAGTCAGGGTCATACTCACTCTCCTGTGCGTGAGCGGCATCAAACCCAATGCCATACTTTGCCTGGAACTCCTCCTCGCCAGTCATTTCCTCGGGAGCCGCCACCGACTGACTTGCGGTGAACTGCTCGGGCTCTACGACCTCAGGTTCGGGCTCGGGTGTGGGCATAGGCAACGGCTGGAAGAGCGAGGGCGGCGGCTTGGGCGTTTCCTTCCTACTGTTCTTCCACCTCGCCAGTGCCTCTTTGAGAGAGACGTCGTAGTCGTGAAGCCAGTAGCGTTCGTAGAAGTCGGCAGGGGGGACAGGCATCTGCCATCCATTCTCCTCCAAGTCCTCGCTTGACACATTCGTCGCATACCACCTCTCAAACGACGTCCAGTCACCATCGGTCTTCGGGGCATTCGGGTCCTTGATGAACGCATCCTGACCTTGGGCGAGTTTGTTCTGCGTGTCCTGGTAAGCAATCCAGTTGAGGTCCTGCTGATGCTGTCCCTCCTCTGCGGGTGTGCGTCCATTGTGCGATGTCTTGAAGTCCTCCAAGTCGTCGGCGTCCTTCTTCGCCTTGGCGGCAGCGGCGGCTTCCTCTCCCTGCTTCTTCCTTATTGACTCCAGTGTCTTCTCCACCTCCTCCTCCTCCGCCTTCTTCTTTACCTCACACGCATCATTGTAGCGTTCCTCGTGAGATTCGTCCTTCCAGCAGATGCCGAGTGTCCCTGCTGTTCCCACGCCCCCGTCCCAGCCAGGCACCGCCTCCCAGTCGCCTCCCAGTCGGTCGCAGTCGCACTGGGAATACGCCCACTCCTTACTCGCTGTGAACTGACCCAAATCACACGCTTCTTCGTCGGGGTCAACCTGACCGCCACACGACTTCTTCGCCGCACTCGCCAGGGGTCCATCCTCGGTGTCCTCGTCCGCCTCCTCCTCGCACTTGCCGTCCTTGTCAGTGTCCCAATAGGCACACTTCGGCTGGGGGCACGACGCAGTCCACGTTCCCTCGGGTGCGGTCTCGCCCATCCCCTCCTCACCCCATTCGTCGCCCTTCTTCAACCACTCACGGATGTGTCCCGCACACACGCTCACAGGGTCGTCGGGGTTGACGACCAGTGTAGAGCAACCAGTTTCCGCATCCCAGTCCTCGGGGTCGCAGTCGGGCTTGGGGCATTCCGCAGTCCAGGTCGGCGGCTCACCAGGTGAGTTCAGAGCCCATCTCATCTTCATGCGGTCGCACGGGGCAACATTCCGCTTCGGCTTCTTCGGTGGGGGCGGGGGGCAGTTCGCAATACACGGCGAGGGAGCCAGTCCCAAGTCAGATGCTGCCCTATACCCCGCAACCACAATCTTGCCGACCTGAGCCGCACGGGCGACATACGGCAGTGCCTTGGCAGCCGTCGTGCCGAGAACCGCCGCCTTCGTGATGGCAGTTGCTGCCGCACCCGCAGCCCCCGACGCACCAGGAATGGGGATGAGAGACAGAGCAAGAGACGCAATGTCCAGACCATCAATCGGCTTACCCCGAGCCGCGTCGGCAATCATCTTGGTGGCAGGACCCAGAGCGTTCAGTGCCATTGCGACGAGCGGACCCGCCGCACCGCCCGTCAGCATTGTTGCCGCAGCACCCGCAATCATACTGATGAGCATAATGTAGGTGTCGGGGTTGGTCATGGTCTTCTCCCACCAGTCCTTGTTGCCAATGCTTCCTATGATGGCATCGCCCAACTTCTCCAGACCTTTGGCTACGCCGTTCTTCGTGGGGTCCAGAGCATCACCCAACTTGGCTCCCACATCGGCAAATGCCTTCTCCGTGTCCGCACCGAACTTGCGGAACGCCGCCCCGATGCCGTTCTTCTCGGGGTCAAAGGCGGCGGCGAGGTCTACCCTGCCTTCCATCAGGTCCTTCATACCATTCGCTACGTCCTCCAGAGTGCCTTTGAGGTCAATCTCGGACTCCATACGCTTCCCACGAACTCCCTTCTTGTAGCGGGTTTTGAGGCGTGTGTCATGGTAGTGGTGGATGAGACCATCGTGACAATCCGTAGGTTCCCAGCAGGTGCCGAAGTAATCCCTCTTACCAGGAGCACACCCCGAACACTTCAGGTCGCCCCAACACGCCGTGCCGTCATCACGCTCACCAGGACCGCATCCGCGTTCAATACAGGTCAGCACACCCGAGTCCGCATACCCTGGAGGGCAGTTCTTATTAATACACTCAATGCCCGTGTCCTCCTCGCCTGGCTTACACTTTTGAACGCACGTCACACCCGTGTCCTTCTCATCGTCATGGCAGTTCTCTACGCACAGACCCGCACCGTTGGACGAAAAGCCCTCGGGACACTGCTTTAACTTACCGCCCCGACGAACCTTCTTCTTCCGTTCCTTCTTTGTATAGGACTCCATAGGCACTTCCTTCTTGGGACGAGAGGCACCACCCGACTTGGTTCGTAGTGCCTTCATTCCATCACACCCGCATCCGCAGTCCATCTCCTCCATCTGCTTCTCACACCAATCCAGCATATGACGTCCCAATGCTGCTCCTGTCTTCTTGGTATGGGGATGGGCTTCGGCATACGCGTGGGCTAAATACTTCAAGTCCGCATCAGTCAGTTTGGATTGCGTCCGTGCGAGACGCTGATGCTTACTCACACAAAACTCACCCTTGCCACATCCACAATCCTTGCCCTTGCCCTTCATATGAACGTATAACGCCCTACGCTGTGCTTCTGCCTTCTCCTTTGGTAGTGGCTGTTTGGAGTGCTTCTCCCCAGTCGCCTCTGTGACGACCCAGTAGAGGTCGCGACCTCTTGCCTTTCGGAGGGCGTATGGCATTTGGTTAAACGCCCGTTCTTTTTTGCTGGTGTTAAACCAAATGTCAACAGGCGACCAGACAGCATACCTTCGGAGCAAGTTGGCGACCCGTCGCAAGATGCTTGACTACGGAGGTCCTGGCGGACAGTGGTCTTCCCCGCACTTTGCCCGTGATGGCTTCCAGCACTGGGCGGAGTCATCCGCACCTGCTCGTGAGGGAGGTTCAGAGAAAACTCCTGCTATGAAAGAAATGCCAAAGGAGAAGCGTGGCGGCGACGTCATTAGCGATGTGTCAGACATGGTGACCAAGTTGACGAACTTCTACAATGAGGTCAAGGAGAAGACGCCGATTGTAAAGACCATCCTGCGGGACCCGACTGCCCAGAAGATTGCGAAGAAGGCACTGGGTTCGTCCATTGGCGGTGTGATGGATGACATCGCCAAGTATATGGAGATGGTGGGTCTCGGACACATGACGCACGACAGGGAGATGGTGCGTCGTGTCGGCGGCTCCAAGTCCTTCAAGGAGTGGGCGAAGGAGGAGGCGAAGGAGCACCAGCACGGCGGACGCATCGGGATGGGTGAGGAATATTCCGAGATGAACCCCGAGAAGATGAAGAAACTCATCGCTATGAAGAAATCCATGGCTATGAAGGGCGGACGCATCGGGATGGGTGAGGAATATTCCGAGATGAACCCCGAGAAGATGAAGAAACTCATCGCTATGAAGAAATCCATGGCTATGAAGGGCGGACGCATCGGGATGGGTGAGCCATCGTATGGGGAGGTTCGGCGGATTGGACCTCTGGTAATGAAGAAGCACGAGCCCGAGCCCGAGCCCGAGGCAGAGGAGGTGCCCGAGTCGGAGGGCAACGGCGTCCCCGCCGAGTGGCTGAACCGCATGAAGGCGAAGGCACGGATGGAGGGCGGTGCCCGTGGTGGAGGGGTCGCTGGGGCGTTGGAGAAGGCGGCACTGATTCACCTAGCGAAGAAGGGTTCGGGCAAGGCGAAGGCACTCCTGCGTAAGTGCGGTCTTACCCCGACGGGACGTGCTCGTAAGGGAGGTGCCGACGGCGAGACGTTCTTCCAGAAGGTCACCAGGTATGCCAAGCAGGTCTATGACTTTCTTGCGGAGAACAAGGAGGACATCCACGCCCTCTTGGAGTCGCCAAAGTTCAACGAGAACCTCCCGAAGGCGGCGGGTGGTCCGACGCAGATTCCCAAGCAGATTGCGTCGGCGTTGAAGATGGTGGGTCTGGGTCACCGTCGTGGGCGTGGTGCGGCAGAGGACGCCAAGCAGCAGATTGATGAACAGATTGCCGCCCTTCAAGACCAGAAGTCCAAGATTCAGGCATCTGCGTCAGCGGTGAAGGGTAAGGGACGCCGTGGCGGGGCTGAAGCCATGGCAATGACCAAGGGTCCCAGCATCCATGACCTCATGGCACAGCAGTTTGGACGCAAGGGTATGGGCAGTGATGCTGCCTACATGTCTGGCGGTGCGGGTCGTGATGACTGGCAACAGCTTTTTGGTTCCAGGTTCCCGCTCAACGGCTACAAGCCCCAAGCCCGTCTGAATAACCTTGCCCCCGACTCGGCGGGTGGCTGGGGGACGGAGGAGCAGGACATGAGCAAGGTCGGTGGACGTAAGCCGTCTGCGTATGCCTCGTTCGTGAAGGAGTTCGCAGCCAAGCACCCTGGTCCTGACCTGATGAAGAGGGCGGCGGCTGCGTGGCGGAGCCGTTAAGTAATGGAGTATTTCTTCGTGTCTGACTACAAATGCCGACGCTCCAAACGACACCTTGGATTGACTGGACGTTTCCCGACCAGGCATACGCTCGGAATAAGGTAGGACACGTCTGGGGTCCCGCACAGGAGATGCCACGACTGGATGAGGAGGTTGGAGCCGCCAACCCGTTTGATGCTCACGACAAGGCGGTGGCTCTTGAACGTGTTCGCAATAACCACCGCAAGATGCTGGGTCAGATGGGTGTGCTGGACACGACTGAGAGGTCCCAGCGTCACCGCAACAAGGCGTCGCAGTCAGCATCCCACATCAATGGGCGTATTGAGACCGCCCAGTCCCAGACGGCGGGTGGTCTGCGTGGTGGTGCTGGGTATGACTCTCCGTTTGGTCAGTTCATTCCCACTCCCCGCAACGGGTATGCTGCGAATACGTCGCTCAACAATCTCGGTGCGGACACGGACGGCAACCCGCCCCGCGAACTCAGTGGTGGCACTCAGTATTTCTTCTACTCGCCCGAGGGTCAGTCCTACCTCACTCGCCTTCGCAATCGTCGGGTGGCTGAACTCAACGCCATTGAGAAGGGCGACTTTTCGGGAGGTCCGCCGAAGCCCGTGGAGGTCTCGCCGTCTACGGATGACCTGGATGCCGCACTGGCGAAGGTGCTGGACGAGTTTGAGTCAGGTGCCTTCCCCAACTCCATGATTGACGACCTCAACAAGGTTCAGGGTGCTCTGCTCCGCCTGGGTGCGACCATCACGGACCGCAAACTCGCCCAGTATGTCCAGGTTCTGGGCAACCTCAAACGCCAGTCCCAGCGTCTGGCGACGGGTGCGGCGGCGGCGGGTCCCCTCGCCCTGGACGCTCAGTCCCGCAAGGTTCTCCGTGCGTCGGGTCTGGTGCTTGACCGTCTGGAACGTCTGTGCCTAGAAATCAACCGTGTCATCAACGAACCCGCGGATGTTCGCCAGAGGGCAGTGGCGGAGATTGGGTCTCGCATCCTCGGGTCCACGTCGGCGGTTCAGGCACCGTTCGGGACTCAGCAGCGTCAACCTGGACGCACTCGGGAGGAACGGGGAATGAATGCGGTCACGGGTCTCACGACGGAACGTCAGATTCGTCAGCCCGAACCCCTGCCTGATGCCTCACTTGTGACGTCGGCGGGTGAACCGCCCGTCCGTCCTTTCTAATCAATAAATACTACTTACTAACCACAAATGAGAGGCGGCGACTTGGGAAAAATAGTCCCATCGGCAATCCTTCAAAAGATTGCCGCAGCAACCTACGCCAAAGTAAAAGGACAAGAACCACCAGCCGAAATAGGCGATTGGTTTCTGTTTGATGCGTCTAACACACTGCTTCTTTACTCGCTCAATGGCTCCGTAAACAAGACCATTCTCTGCGTCATTGGAGTGCGGGGAACCGTGACGGGAACCGACTGGGAAGCCAACATCACCATTCCGTTCAATGGACTGGAAGACACGACACGGTATATTGAGGATGCCGAGAAGGTGGAAGAATGGCAGGAACGAATCGCCAAGCAACTTCCTGGCTATACGGTTCTGTATGGGGCTGTGGGTCATTCACTCGGTGGAGCCATCTGCGACGACTTTCTTCGTGAGGGACTGGTGGAGTCGGCTCTGACGTTTAACTCGGCGATTGAGCCGAAGAATCTGGGTATGGCTCACGAGGGGTTTGACATCAAGCGTGTCTATGCTCACGGCGACCCGCTCCATGACTTGTTCGGTCGTAATGCCGACCCGCCTCCACTGATGCTGGACTTTGGCGACGTCAATGAGATTCTCCGCCACGAGCCAAGCAACGTCATTGAGTTCTTCAAGGCGAAACTGAACAAGCACTACCTCAAAACATTCAACGACGTAGGTCAGGGCGATGACCCCCTGATGCTGGGTAAGGGAAAGAAGAACCTGTGCGGGACGGGTGTGGGGAAGCACACGAAGGGCGGGACGCGTCCCAAAGCGGTGCCCGACCGTAAGCACACCCTCGCACTCCTGATGGGCGAAGGCAACCAGCACAAGCCGTTCCCCTACTCCCGCTCGGACTTGGCGGAGGACAAGAAGGCAATTGAGAGGTCCAGGCACTACCGAGCATTGACCAAAGCCAAGCGGCTCGGCATCAATCCACCCAAGGAGCACCAGGAGATGGCAGCCGTGCGGGGTCTGAAGCCCAAGAAGGAGACCACACCAAAAGAAGGTTCCGAGAGGAAACCTTATGTTGGGGCGAAGATGAAGCGGGACTTCTTGAAGACCCACTCTGCGACTGAACTCAAAGCCGCCATTCGGACGTATAAGAAGGGTGGGGTGAGTTGGGAGTCGCTTATGTAGTGGGAACCGTGACCTCCGCCCAGAGGTCTCGCAGGTCCATGGCTTTCGGCTTCATATACTCCTGCTTGATTAACTCGCGTCGGACGTGGTCCATGTTCAGGGTAATGTGTGTGGTGCTGGACTTGTAGGCACCCCTGTTCACGCCCTCCACCTCCTTGGTGAACGGGTTCTCCTTCATGAACCTCGTAAAGGCACTCTGGCTCATCTTCAAGTCCGCCTCCTCCTTGTTCTCCGTCATCCACGTCTGGAACTCCTTGAACATGGAGGACGCCTCGCCGTCTATGTCATCCTCCTGCTCTACCTTGTGGATGACCCATCGCAGAATGGGGGAGACGTTCATCCTACGCAGCGACCTCCACGCCTTCGTATGCGGTCGGTTCATCTGGAACTCCAGCGGGTTCTTGTAGCACTTGAACGCCTTCAAATACTGGTAGAATGCCCGAGCCACCCGAGGGTCGTCCATCGCCGCCTTTAACTCCCCGAAATACTTCTTGTCCTCCCGATGACTGGTGTCTACGTCGTAGTAGGCGAACCTGCGGTCTCCTGGGGTGCCGCCCGAAGACCCCATCGGGTTCGGGGTGTTCGCAGCGAATATATACCTCGCATGGTCTAACTGGTCATACTTCGGCACACCCTTGCGATTGATGGACCGCTTCTTCTGGGTGACCATCTCTTTCAGGTAGTCAATCTGCTTCCCGTTCACCGCCCCGTTCGCCTCGGGGACGAAGACCAGCAACTTGTGTTCTAGGTGTTCCGTGAAGGGGTTGTAGAGTTCGTCGTTGTTGGCGATGGTCACTACATACTTCTCGCCGATGACCTTGTCGCCTAGGAACTCCAAGAGCAGGTTCTTACCGTTGCCGCCTCCCTCTGCGAGGAGCCGATGGATGTCCCGCAGCACCAGTGCCACCTCTGACTTGATTCCTGGCTCCTGAATGAGTTGAGCGAGGAAGTTCAGGGCGAAGTAGCAGTCGCCGTCCTCATTCTCGGGCATAAGGGTGGCGATGTGTCGCAGGATGGGTTGGATGAGGTCCATGACCTCCTCGTCGGGGACTGGGGGCAGCGTCTCGGCAACCATACCCTTGTAGAGGTTGTAGACGTTAGGCGGACAGACCAGAGGAGGCGGAAGGAAGTCCATTCGGTCATACTCCTTACGAGTGGGGTCCTTCATCCACCAGTGGTAGAAGGACTGCTTGACCATCTTCCCGTCCTCCCACTGTCGGAAGACGTGGGGCATATACTTGACAATCGCATCGTGGTGGCTCATCATTTCAAACCGCCCGTTGCTGTGCTGGAACATAATCTTGGACCCGATGACGCAGCAGGTCTCCTCGTGCTTCTTCTTTAACGCTATATACTCCTCGTTCTCCTCCTTGTTAATCAGGGTCTTGAACACCGCGTCGTTCTCGTTCTTCAACCACCAGTAGATGGTGCGTAGCGAGATGGGTTCCTCCGTCGGGCGGTTGGCAAAGGACTCGTAGACGTGGTAGGGTTCGCCCTCCCTATACTTCGGGCTGCGGCGACTGAACTCGTCAAACAACTCCCAGCCCAGACCCTCGTGGTGAAGAGCCAGTCCGACCTTAATCCAGTCCGAGTAGTTCTCGCAGTGCTCCACGTTAATACTCATCAGAGCCGTCCGAACGTCCTCCGACGTCTTGCTAATGTCCACCTTCAACTTGTCCATCCCAGCATTCTCCTTCTTGACCGTCTCTCGGATGGTCTTCCTCTGCTCGGTCGTAAGGTTCGGACGGAAGATGGAGTTGATGAAGTCCACGATGGACTGCGGACACTCGGGAACCCCGTCGGGCGAGGTCGGGAGGTTCTGGAACTTGTAGAACTGGGTTCGTCCCGCAACATTGTAGCGGCTCGGCTCTACGTAGAGCAGCCCGTTCAGGTTGCGAATGTCCAGAGCCAACTTGGCGTTGGTCGTGGTGCGGAGACGTTCGTCGCTCTTGAAGAGGTAGTGGATGCCCTTACGGGTGACCTGCTTGATGGCTCCTGCCTCCTCGCACATCTTCATCAGGGTCTGGTTGTGAGGGCGAGTCGGGTCGTCAATGTCAATCGCCATGACCCCGCTGATGGGACCCGTCCGAAGAGCATACCCCGTCGCACCCTCTCGGCATACGGGGTCGTCCTTCCAACTCTTGGAGTGGAAGTCAAACCGCTTCTTCCCCGCCGCCTCGTCATACCCCATGTCGCCACTTACTACCGCCCAGCCGAGTTGGTCGTATGTAGCCAACATACTTACTACTCCATTGAGCGGCGTTCCCTTAAAGCCACTTACTTTACTTTCGTCCATACTTGCTTACATCTAGTCAAGAGTATTTTACATCCGTTTTAAACGGACACCTCCGACGTCTGGGTGTGGTGGATGTAGCAGTCGTCCCACTTGTTCTGGCGGAGAAAGACGTAGCCGTTGCTTTCTAGGAGCCGACGGATGCTCTCCCGCTTCGCCTCCTCAAAGTTATGCTCCACGTCAATGAGCCCGAAGACCCACTTGGAGAAGTCAAGTGCCTTCAAGATGTCATACTCGGTTCCCTCGGTGTCTAGGGAAAGGTATTCCATGAACTTGGGGGCGTTGGCGGTGACGAGCAGGTCGTTGAGGGAGACCGTCTTGACCTGAACCTTACGGGACTTGTCCTGTGCCGCCTTGTATTCGCCCGTGGAGAACCCAGTGATGCCCGACAGCATTCCGTGTTGACCACCACTCTCCACCACCGCAAACTCCACCGTCTCGCCCGTCGTGTGCCAGACCGCCTTGTCCGTAAGGAAGCAGAACTTACGATTCTTCTTCAACTCCTCAAACATGGGAGGGCTCGGCTCCGCACAGATGCCTGTCCATCCCTTCTCCTCTAACAGCAGGGTGTTGGAATATTCTTTTCCATCATACGCCCCGATGTCTACAAAGTAGCCCACGCGGTCAGGGTAGGCATTCAATACCGATGTGTCCTGTCCAAGTTGGGAATACGGCATTTGTAGTAAGTAAAGACAATGTGTTTAAGGTTTTTACGGAGCCATAGGAAGCGTGATGCTCTGGACGTCGTCGTCGCCCCCCTTCAAATACTCCCGCTGAACCGCTCCCGTGTGCCCCATCTTCTCGGCGGTGTCGTTCATCTCCTGAACATCATATTTGTTGGAAAGGTAAATATGGCGAAGCATCGTAGACCCCACACGGCGACCAAAGATGCGATTGAGGACACGGGTAATGGCATTCACGGCGGTCAGCGGCGTTCCATTCGCCTGGACGAGAAGCGGAAACGCAGGGGTCTTGGCGGTGACCTTCTTCCCAGCGAGGGCAGGGTGGTGCGAGAGGTAGAGGTTCAGCGACTTGACAAGGGCGGGGGGCACTGGGAACGACTGCTCTCCGTGTGTCTTGCTGGTCTTATACTTGCGGAACATGAAGTGCGGCGGGTCAAGGACATAGTAGTTGCGGTCGGGAGCCGTTGCCTGTTTGTGGCTCTTCACTACGTCCATGAACTGGTAGTCCTGATTACGCCGCGGGTCAAACTCCGTGAAGAGGGACAGCAGAGCGTAGGAGAGGAGACCCTCCCACTGCCCGACGCTGACGTCCTTTCCGAGTGACTTGACCTCCTCCGCAAGACGCTCCTCGTGTGCCTTGACCACATCCCACGAGAGCCAGTTCTTGTCCTGCTTCTCCGTCTTGATGCTGGTGTCCTTCTCGCGGGACTCCTTGCTACGCATCATCATCTCGTTGTAGTAGTGGGCATAAATCTTCTTATACGTCGGCTTGTCCTTGACCGACGACAGGGCAGCAACCACCACGGACAGCAGGGTCTTCTGCGTGGACTCGGCGAACTCCGACAGACGCTGGTCTACCGACTCCTTGTTCTTCAGCCACGCAAGGTTGGTGAAGGGGCGGTTGTTGTTCAGCGAGTAGAGGGAGCGAATATACTGCGATGCTGTCTGGTCTGCGACGCCACGCTTCTCAACGAGTTCCTTATGAAGGGACATCATATACTCGGACACGGTCTTCATTTAACTACTAGTTAGAAGAAGTATTTACCATCTAAACGACTCACGGGACGAGGTAAATCTGGAAACGTGCGAGGAAAACGGATTCGCGGCTGGGTAAACAAACGGACAGCACAATGGCGACCTACAACAAGATGAACACGGCATTCAGCGACCAGCGGACTCTTCTCCTCAACCACAAGCAGAAGGGGGTCGGCGGACGAGTCAAGGACAACGACGAGAACAGGTGGATTGACATCATGGTGGAGAACCTGAACCGACTGGAAGAGATGGTGGCGGAGCAACTGGCACAGGAGCACAAGGTGATTGACGACATCCACGAGCATATGGGCGGGGACTTGGTGGCGGAGGTGGGAATGAGGGTCAAGGCGGAGGAGGAGGCAGCGGGGCTGGAGTGGGAGCGGAACAAGGCGTTGGAACATTGCCTACGGGCAGAGCAGGGGCGGGACGGAGCGGTGGCTCTATGGCAACAGGCAGAGGACCTGCGACAGAAGGCAGAGCAGTCGCGGGACGGCTACAAGGCACTAGCAGAGAATGCGGTCGCTACTCTGGAAGGGCTGCGGAAGGAGATGGACAAGTTGGAGAAGCAGATTGCCCTGCTCCCTCACACCAAGAAGGAGGAGGTCCCCGCCGAGGTCTAATGGGTAGAAGAATTAGGACAACTTCCCAAGACCTAAATAGGTCTCACACTTACTCATTTACTCTACTTTACACCCGTCCTTTTGGTTTCGGGTAGATTTTATACCATTTTGACTCAATCAGTGTCCGAAAAAAAAACTTGTAGACGCATCTCACTTTTTCAACTTCCCTAGGGAGTGTTTGTCCAAAAAAGGGTCCATTTCTACCCATTGGGTATGCCACGCAGGATGTGAGCCACGACGTCCACATTGAACGCATTCCCACAGCACTTATACCGATGGGTCATCGCAATGCCCTCCGTATAGTTGTCGGGAAGACCTTGTAGACGTTCGCACTCTATGGGGGTCAGTTTGCGAATCACATCGCTCACGACAAGGTTGTCCTTCTGGACGCTGGTGAGTGTCCCGCACTTCCCATCCTCACGGGTCTCAATGCGTCGCTGGTAGGTGAGCGTAGCGTCCGCATCGGCACGGGTTCCCTCGGCATTCAGTCGTCGCCCAATCTCCCGCCCGACCTTGATGAGAGCAGATGACCCCGCAGTTCCACCGCCATTCGCCGAGAGTGTGGGTGCTTTACCGATTGGGTCATAGATGCGGTTGCCTTCGTGATGTCCACGAGAGAGATGTTCCTGACCCTCCATACCTTTACGAATCGTTCCTCCAACAGCACCCACATACACCATCGTTCGCACCTTCTTCTTGATGGCATGTTCCAGCGATGACCCCTTGTGGTAATTCGCATCAATACACGCCGACTTACCGCCCTTGACGAGCATCCGCTCATCCACCTCGGCGGGTGCTTGGAGAATGTCCTTCAACATGATGCCTCTGTCCTCAGGCAGGTCAAACTTGATGTTCGTCCAGAACAGACGCTTACGACTCTGGGCGGACACCAAGGCAGCATTGAACATCACTGGCTCTACCCCAAGCGTGGCGGTGATGATGTCCCTGTCCTTCTTCGGCATACTCGCCACATTCTCCAAGACCCACCACTTTGGTTTGGTTTCCTTCCACACCCGAACCCACTCCCAGAACAGACCCGAGCGTTCGCCTTCCAGACCCTTGCGATTCTTCTTGGCGATGGAGAGGTCAACGCACGGCGACCCGCCAATCAGCAGGTCACACTCGGGCGGCACTAGACCCACCACACTCCCCAACTGAACGGTGGTTGGATGATTCTTCTGTGCGACCTTTATAGCGTTGACTTCCACCTCTGATGCGTAGTATGTGTCTATGGTATGCCCTGCTC
>Ga0208379_1000186_pt1 | contig 29259 bp, 20 predicted proteins | sample CryBogCBE02Aug07_FD_184559 | JGI IMG/M metagenome (GOLD analysis project Ga0208379, IMG submission 184559) | Freshwater microbial communities from Crystal Bog, Wisconsin, USA - CBE02Aug07 (SPAdes) | ecosystem: Environmental > Aquatic > Freshwater > Lake | place: Crystal Bog, Wisconsin, USA... | reverse complement strand
TATCTGGTTTTCCGCACCAGTCACTGCAGCACCCACAGCACTGTTTAGTGCTCCAGAAGCTGCACCTGCCAATGATCCGGCGGCATTATTGAGCGAAGCAGAAACTGATCCCCCTGTAAGCAATCCTTTAGCCGCACTGGCTATTGTGTTTGCTGCGATATTGCTGAGTGCTACAGATGCTGCACTTCCAACACCAGCGGAACGCTGTATAGCACCCACTGTAGCATTTATTCCTACAGATGCAGCAGCATGAACAAGTCCGGTAACAACCGCTGATGTCTCTTTACCTGTGATTGCTCCGACCTGCGTCAATGCTGTCTGTGATTTTTGCATATTGGTATTCACACTTTGTGCCTGTGCATCAGTGTTTTGAACTAACGTAGTCAGGTTAGATGCGCCCGGTGCTCCTACAAAGAGAGACGGTGGCATGGATAGTTGTATATCATTCCCGCGATTAACAAGACCAGTAACAAGCGTATCAGCACCCGGCTTCAATATACCGCCGTTGACCAACTGTGAAGGAGTGAGTGCAAATGCGCCGACCGCAGCCACTGCTCCTTGTGCTGTTTGTACCACCGCAGCGCCTTGCGTGACTGCACTGCTTAGTGCTCCCTTTGCAGCACCGGTCGCGGCTGCTGCCATCGCAGCCGCGGTAGTATTCACTCCCATAGAAGGTGACACTCCTGAAATATTGGGTGACGATGCGATAGTTGCTGCTGCGGGCGGTGAAGGAGAAACTGCTGTTCCTGCGGCTGTTGCAGCAGTTACTGCTGCAGTAGGTGCCGGCGGAAGATTTGCATCTGCATCTAGATTAGTCTTGACATTGACGCCTTGGCCTGCATTGGCCCAAGGTGCATGAGCAGGAGCGCGAGAACATATAGTCAATAGTTTCGCAGGTGCTGCCATAAATCCTTTATTCTTGTCCCCTAACGTATCGGTCTGTGCAAGCAGAGGAATAGTGGGAACACTGGGTGCTTTGGTGCTAGAGAGTCCGCTGTTTAGATTTACTTTAGCGCCATTGATATAGGCTTGTCCGCCACCTGCCATAGAGACATCGCCTGCAGCATTCCAAGCGATTGCTTTACCGGATAAACCAGTCAAGGCTCCTAATGTCGCAATATTGATATCTTTTGTCGATCTTATCTGCGTAGTGGTCTCTGAATTTGTCTGAATGCTCTTGGCTTGGACATTAAAACTACCAGCAGCATGAATGTTTATGTTCTGGTCAGCATGTAGATTTAGATCACCTTGTGTTCTGACATTGAATGAGTTGGTACTATAGATATCCACTGTACCTTCTTTGCCCAACTCTATATAACTTTGTCCATTAGAATGCAGGATCATGAGTGTCTGACCATCATCACTCATCGTAATTTGATGCCCCAAAGCAGTACGTATACGAACTAGTTGATCTCTCCCGATAATATCACCGTCATCCATGACAATGCTATGTCCGCCTCGACGAGCTACTACTTGTAGTTTTGTGCTATTGCTTTCTTTTATGTTATTGACCACAGTGGAATCATCATATCCACCTTCATATATAGGTCTTCCTGGAGTAGATACTCCCCAACCTACACGGGATGATGATTCACGCGAAGCACTTGATGATATGGGCCCTCGAATAGGATCACGAATAACACCTTGTTGATTCATGATTGCTGCAGAATAGCTATGAACTGGTCTGGGAGCTTGGTTGAACTCATTGCTGTTGACAGTTCCGGAATTATTTGTGTTGATATTTGTTGCAGGTAATCTAGTGGCTCCTCCGAATCCTGCTGCTTCACCGGCATTTGGTACGATGTAATCACTAGAACCGATAGCAGGAACCATATGCAATGATTCCGCTTCTGGAACGCAGCCTATATAATAACCTTGATTGGGATCACCGTTGATGAAGATGCAGATAACAGTCGTGCCGATATCGGGAGGCGCATGCCATTCACCATAGGAACTGGGATTTGCTTTATATGAACCTGTACCATTCAAGCCGCCGGATGCATTTACTCTACCGAAAAATCCACTGAGATAGCTAACTGTTACCCAGTTAGTAGAGATGTCTGAATCCAATGGAGGTTTATCACCTAATAATACTTTTATTCTGCCTGACCTCAGCGGATCGATATTATCTTTGACAATACCAAAAAGCGGAACAGACATATTAGGTGTTCCTGCCGCCCCGGGTTTAGCCGATTTAGGAACTCCCCTTGTCTTTATAACATCATTAGCCATGCATAGATTCCTTAATCTTTTCTGCTATTAGGTTTCATTGTTGCCTACCGGCGGAGTTTGTTTGGGAGGAGCGCCGCCAGTAGGTGAAGATTGTGTAATAGTTCCTCCTTTAGTCTGTAATACAGGATCTTTAGTAGGGCTAGTATTGGAAGTTGTAACTGCAGAACTAGTAGTTGTTGGTCCAGAGGTAGAGCTAGTAGTAGATTTTGCAGGCGCTGCATTAGCATCCTCGTTGACTGCTGGATTACCAAAATCATTAATAACCAATTCTAATGTTTGTTTGAATGCACCATCTCTAAAAGTAGAGGTCACTTGTTGAACCTGATAACTAATGGCATTTTTAACAATCTTTGATATAGATTCTGGATATTGCCAAAAAAGTATTGAATCATTTATATTGAGCAGTCCCCCTTGAGTAGTGCCGTCACTGTCAATTCCGCCTGTGCCGCCACCAGAGACATAATCTACCCCTTCTTTGAAATCTATCTCAATGAAAACTTGTCCGCCATTGGCATTTATGGTATATCCATCAGGTCCATAAAATTGACTATATGCATTGTCTATACTAGAACTAGACGTTTCAATAAGATAATCAGGATCTCCTAATATAGTCATAGTTGCTGACGCAAATGAACCCGGATCATAAAGACTAGTCACGAATGAGTTCTGGGCACTAGGTCCGGATCCTTTTTTGCCAACAGCATCTGCCGGTCCTGATGCATATGATTGATTGCCTGAAGGTGTATTATACCGATAGGTGTCCCCTGAGGTACTAACGCTATCATTGCTATCTGCTAAGACCACATTGAAAAAGGTGTTATCTAGATTTTGTTCGTAACTTATGATTTCATTATTCAATCCTGTATACCAATAATCATATTTTTTATGAGGTCCGTAGTATTTTGATGCTGCGTTTACATACGTAGAGGTTACAACAGGAGTATCATATTTGTTAATAGTATATGTAATATCAAATGCCCATTCTTTTTGTTTATCGTCCCATCTCGGATTACTGACTCCGGCTGATACAGTATACCAACTAACAGGTCTATTATCGGCCGAAGTTATTTTTTTCAATGATTTTTTATCAGGGTCGGCTTCCAATGTTGAATCATAAATCACGGAAAGTGCATCTTCGAGATATTTACTCTGTATAATAGTTGAATCAATACATTGAAGGATAGGTAAGCTATTACCAAATATAACATTTCTTTGAGTGTTATTTGGTTGAGAATTTAATTCTTTAGCAGGAGTAGATGATTGAGTATTAGTTGCAGTACTTCCTGGAAATCTAGCCTTATCCAAATCAGCCTTAGAAACAATAAGAGAATCACCTATATATGATTTTGCTTCCGGTGTAGAATAGGTTATACTATACTTCGACGGTTTATACGTTGGATCATTTGCGTGTATGGCTTTCTGTTCATCATTTAGCGCGGTAACAAATCCTTGCAGTATATCATCCACTGTGCTTCCGACAAAAGTTTTGCCAGTTTTAAGTAATCCATATTTAACACCAAATGATGTTTTAGGTGCAATCTGTGCTGCGGTTATATGATATGTAGTTGTTTTACCGTCAATCTTAAAGGCAACGTTGTTTATACTAATATCATAGTAGTGATTGAACAGTGATCCATCAGTAGAGTTTGGATCTAGCGGTGATCCATTAAATGAATAGGATGGTTTAACTAATGCACCTGATTGATCGTATCCATAAAAACGTATTCCTAAAATAAAAAATTGTTTTGTTGGATTCTCCGGTGGATTAGCAAGATTTTCGCTGTATTGATTTATAGCAAGGGATGCTCGCTTGAGATTAGAGATAAATGAAAATCCATATGGTTCGGTAATAGTAAAAGTGATCTCACTTATATTGGTAGAGGATTGGCTTGCTTTGCCTGAAGTTTGACTCTGTATGACTAAATTGTCTATGTAATAATCATAATTGAAGCCTGCTGCTCGCTTCTCATTGGTATTGTTTATTCCGCCGCTTTGGGCAACCAAAAATGCTCCTCCGCCTGAAGGCGCATTAGATTGCTGGGGAGAAGATTGTCCACCTCCTCCTGATGGTGGTCCAGATGCTGCGTTAGTATTAAAAATATTGATATTTTTTCTTCCAGATTGAACAAACAAATCGTATGCGTCTGGCGTGATCATATACAAACTTATCTGATATGTGTAACTAGCAAATTCACCTAATGGATTTTTTAGTCTTTTTCCTGGAGTTGACGGATCGATTGCTCTCGACGTAATACTTGTCGGGTTACTAGCCGGATCTGACGGAGGAGTGCTAGCATTTTTTTCATCAACGCTATTAATAGTAGTAGGTGATGCTCCGTTTTGATTAATACCGGGTGATCCCGGAGATCCTGCAGATCCGGCTGATGCTTCGGCTCCGGTAGGTGAACTCGGGATAGGGCCTGCTGTACCAATATTAGATCCGCTGTCATCGTCGGATTGCCCAGGAAGGGAAGAATCAAATGAAACTGGCACTTATTATACTCCTAATACTGTCCTTAGCGTGTCTAGTGTAGGTATATATATTCCTATACCAGCAACGAAATTAAAGTAAGGATCGGGGCCCAATAAATTAGGATTTCTTGCTGCAAATACCCACCATAATCCGGGATTATTATATAAGTCATATGCCAATAGATCGGGACGATATTGATAAGTCAAAGGTAACTGATAATAAACATCGCTCGGATATAGAGGTATCGGAGTGTAGTTCATTACATCCAAATACTTGTTGTTTATGATATTAGTATTAGTATATGGACTAGATGCAGGATAGATACCTTGATTGGATGCGTTTGCCATTACCAGAATCCTCCACCTGTTGCTTCGCGACGAGTTCCATTTATCAATGCACCAGTAGCATAATCCTTCAAGCTGAACTTGTTGGAAACTGCATTTCTGCTCATCATCGGTAAACAGGTTATCGTCATCTGTATTTTTGTAGGAACGTATGTAGCATTTTCTCCTGCAGAAACTGCAGTGCTAGGATATTTGACTGGTGCTCCTACTCCCCCAAAACTGAGTCCAGGGCCCAACCTAGCACTCTGGTGTACAGCGCCGCCAGTGGGATTAGTGCTGCTCTGAGGTAATCCTGCAGCAGAAGTCCCTGTAGTATAGATATAATCTACATCATTAGGTAAAGTATATGTAAACCCTGAGATCGCCAGTGGCTGAGCAGAAAACTGATATGCACCCAATCCATATATATAACAGAGCGGAGGAGGTGTTCCCTTTTGTGGATTTGTGTCTTGACCATAGAACATTTTTGTCATCGTCCTAAAGAAATGAATAACTGCTAAAAGGTAATTTGCTTCATTTACATCTTGTGCAGTAAAATCACATCCAATAGAAACGCTATCCACTGAACTGCTTCCGTATTGATTGACTTTATAGTTGTTATGAACCAATGCTGTGGATTCATAGTTTGCAGCATAGGTTACTGATATAGTAGGAGTATAAGGAAAGATAACACCGTCAGTATCTTTCAATGGTTGTAATATACCTGGATTTGGTGCTTTATACAGATAGTTTGTCAATACACTAGGAGACAATGATAATCTAACTCGCCAATCACTATAAGCACCGAAGTTGAGCTGGTCTTGATTGATAGCTTTCTTTTGTGCGCTACGGGTGGCACTAACCGTTACTGCAGCTACATCTGTTGTTTCAGCACTTGCTGCTTTTAGCGCCGCCTCCCCTACTACTGTTACTGTCGAACCTTCAGTTGCCATATCATAATCCCATGATAAATATATTTCTCTGATTGTATTTATCACTCAAAAAAAGCCCAAATTTTACCCGTTGCTGTTGTATTTTGATCACAGTGATGATATAATTCATGATATATGAAGGAATCTCAGTGACTACTAGAAAGAAAACCATCAACTATCTGAACAATCGTGACATTCTCAAAGAGATCCACGCGAGCAAAAATACATATTGTTACTATACACAACCTGAATATCATAGGTATGATCTCATAATCGACATGCCAGATCGTGATATCAGAGACAGTCTAGATCATGCTGCTAAACCCGAACAGATCCAAACTGCGAAAGAAGTACGCGCTAATAGACTAACCCAAGAGACCGGTAAGCCTGTATCTCCTGATGAAATACTCGCTGAAGACTTAGTGTTCCGTGTGATGACATGGGATCATATTCCAGTCGCACAGAAGCAACCAAGAAAGACTACCAAGAAGAAGACTGCCAAAGACATCCTTCTGTTTGATGAAGATGATGCTGAAGACTTCTCTGATCTAGAAGACAAGACTACTAAGGGCGATGTGGATGACATGGTCCATGTAAAGGTGAACTTTCCCCCATTTCAACATTTCAAGATCGATGAGACTGGCACATTCAACTGTGTGGGTAAGTCACATTGGATGAATGGTATCGACAATGGTCATTTCTCTAAGGATCATGGTCAGATCACCAACAAGCTGGCTCGCATGTACATGATGCTGTGCGAGAAGTATGCGATGAAGTTCAACTGGCGTGGATACACATACAATGATGAGATGCGTAACTCTGCTGTACTTCAGTTGACCTATGTAGGTCTGCGTTTCAACGAAGCCAAGAGTGCTAATCCGTTCGCTTACTATACTGCTGCGATCACGAACTCTTTCTGCCGTGTGTTGAATACTGAAAAGCGCAATCAGAACATCCGTGATGACATCCTAGAGATGAATAATATGAACCCATCATTCTCTAGACAGAACAGAGATATGAAGTTTCAACTTGACAACTAAGGTATCCATAATCGTTGTTTTTTGCGATCAAGAGTAATATAGTAGAGACATGACAAATCTATTCAAGAAGGCGGCAGTCTTCACAGATATTCACTTTGGACTCAAGAGTAATAGCCTACAACATAATACAGATTGTCTTGATTTTGTTGATTGGTTTATAACAAAGGCTAAGTCTGAAGGGTGTGAAACGTGCATGTTCTTAGGTGATTGGAATCACCATAGAGCCAGCATCAATATTCATACCCTTCAGTTTGGTCTCAGAGCACTAGAGCGTCTCAGTGCAGCGTTCGATGTCGTATATTTCATTCCAGGCAATCATGATCTATACTATCGTGATCGTCGTGATATTCACTCAGTGGAATGGGCGAAGCATCTACCAAATGTGGTAATCGTCAATGAATGGTTCAGCGAAGGTGATGTCATCATCGCTCCCTGGTTAGTTGGCGAAGATTACAAGATGTTGTCCAAACTTAGCGGCAAGTATCTGTTCTCGCATCTGGAGCTTCCGCATTTCTTCATGAATGCTATGGTGGAGATGCCTGATCACGGTGGGCTGAATGCTACTCATGTCACTGGATTCGAGACCGTATTCTCTGGACACTTTCATAAGCGCCAGAGCAAGAAGAACATCTGGTACATGGGCAATGCTTTCCCTCACAACTATGCAGATGCCGGTGATGATGCTCGGGGCATGATGATACTAGAGTGGGGACAGGATCCGGTGTTTCATTCTTGGCCTAAACAACCCGTATTCCGCGTACATAAACTCAGTAGTGTTCTAGATAACCCAAAAGGATTGCTCTTGCCCAAATCTAGCGTTCGCGTTCATCTTGATATCGATATCTCATATGAAGAAGCTAACTATATCCGTGAGACCTTGATTCCAGAATATGGATTGCGAGAAGTATCACTGATTCCTATCAAGAATGAACAACTCACCCAAGAGGGAGTTTCGGGCGACATAAAGTTCGAAAGTGTTGATCAGATCGTGCTAGAGAGCATAACTAATATTGAGAGCGACTTCTATGATTCCAAACTTCTGTTAGAGATTTATAATACCCTATGATCATCCTAAAGAATATCACGCTACGCAACTTCCTTTCCATCGGCGCGGTAACGCAAGCAGTAAATTTTGATAGCAAAGAACTCACGCTCATTTTGGGTGAGAACCTGGATTTGGGCGGTGACGGTGCTCGTAACGGTACTGGCAAGACCACCCTCATTCAGGGCTTATCCTATGTGTTGTTTGGTTCCCCTATCAACAACATTCGCAAAGATAATCTGATCAATCGTACCAATGGTAAGGGTATGATGTGTACGTTAGAGTTCTCTGCTAATGGAACGGATTACAAGATCGAACGCGGACGCAAGCCTCATATTCTGAAGTTCTATGTGAATAGCAATCTTCAAGAGGGCAAGGATGATGCTCAAGGCGAGAACAAAGAGACGCAGGTTCAGATTGAACGTGCTATCGGTATGACGCCTGATATGTTCAAGCACATTGTTGCTCTGAATACCTATTCGGAACCATTCCTCGCCCTTCCTTCCGGTGAGCAGCGCAAGATCATCGAACAGTTGCTGGGCATCACTCTGCTATCTGAGAAAGCAGAGCGCATCAAAGAGAAAATTCGAGACAATAAAGATAACATTCAACTAGAAGAGTTCAAAGTAAAGGCCATCGAAGAAGCCAACAAGCGTGTTCAAGAACAGATCGAAAGCCTGAAGCGCAGGCAGACGCTGTGGCTAAAGAAGCACGAAGAAGACCTAAATCGCTTCATCCGTGACTATGATGAGTTGAGCAAGATCGATATCGATGCTGAACTACAGGCGCATCGTGCCCTTGCTACTTATAATGAGAACAAGCGGAAGAAAGATATGCACAATGCTCTTCTCGCTCGTCAGGTTGCCTGGCGGCAGAAGAGAGATGCAGACATCACCGTATTGCAGCGGTCATATGACAAGCTGAGCCATATCGACATTGATGCTGAACTACAGGCTCACGCTGATTTGGCTGCATACAATCTTCGATCCGCTGAACTGGCAAAGATTACTGCGAACATCGCAGCATTGGGGATCAGCATCGCTAAAGAGCGAAAAACTATTGACAAGTTAGAAAACGAAATCAAAACTCTTGAGGGCAACAAGTGTTATACATGTGGACAAGATTTTCACACTGATAACCATACACAGGTTCTAGAAAATAAACACAATCTGCTTGTTGCTGCGAATGCTGACCTTGCCCAATTCCAGAATGATCTAGAAAAAAATAAAAATTCTGTGTTCATTTTGGGCGAGATGCCTGTCACACATTATAAGACTGAAGCACAAGCAGTCAAGCACAGTTCTGAGCTGGCAAACATTCAAAATCAGATCACCGCAAAGCAGAACGAGACTGACCCATACGCTGATCAACTCGCAGAACACACTGATATCGTGCCGGGAGCGATGCCAGCCACGCATTATGATACTGAAGCAGAAGCAATCGAACATCGCACTACTGTAGCCAGTTTGTTACAGCAGATCGCTACGAAAGATGCAGAGGCAGATCCATATGCAGAACAAGTCAGCGAGATGGAGAACAAAGCATTACAAGAGATCGACTTCAATCGTATCAATGACTTGACTAGGACAGGCGAGCATCTAAAGTTCTTGCTTGATCTATTGACCAGCAAGGATTCATTTGTACGCAAGAAGATCATTGATCAGAACCTATCATACCTCAATGCTAGACTTACATCTTATCTAGATAAGATCGGTCTTCCGCATAACGTTATATTCAAGAATGACTTGTCGGTTGAAATTACTGAACTCGGGCGCGAACTTGATTTTGATAATCTTTCACGCGGTGAGCGGAACCGATTGATCTTAGGTCTTTCTTTCGCATTCAGAGATGTCTGGGAAAATCTATACTTCCCTATCAATACTCTATTCATTGATGAACTCATCGATTCTGGATTAGATAGCATTGGCGTAGAGAACTCTATGGCTATTCTGAAAGATATGTCTCGCAGGAGAAGCAAGAGTATCTGGTTGGTCAGTCATCGTGAAGAACTTGCCGGTCGCGTTCCCAGTGTACTAAAAGTTATTAAAGAAGCAGGATTTACTACATACAGCACTGCTACCGAAATCGGTTAAATGTAAAACAACTGATAAATAAGAAGTGAATCCTATTGGAGAACTTATGTTTATCAAAAATGACGCATACAATCAGTATTATAGTATTATTAATAATGCTGAGGCTATTTGCCCTAGAACTATGAAGAAAAAAGATGCAATGTTAATACGAGGATATATAGAGGATCATCATATAATCCCGAAATCTTTAGGTGGCAGTGATCAGATTAATAATAAGGTATGGTTAACTGCAGCCGAACATTTCACTTGTCATAGATTATTAACAGAAATGACCACTGACGCTGAAAACGGTAAAATGTGGTCTGCACTGTGGAGAATGATGAATAAACAAAGTCAAAATCAAGACCGAAACTATACCATATCTCCTGAAGAATATGCTGAAGCAAGAGAACAAAATGCAAAGAATCATAGTTCCAGAATGAAGGGTTCGTTGAATCCGTTCTACGACAAAACCCATAGCGATAAAACTAAAGCGTTAATGTCAGTTAAGAAAAAAGGCAAATCGTATGAAGAAATATTTGGAGCTGAAAAAGCAGCAGAAATGAGAGCTAGGCGATCTGCTGAAAGTTTAGGTAAACTAAAAGGAAAACAGACTACTTCAACGTGTCCGCATTGCGGTACAGTAGGTGGAGTTAGCATTATGAAACGCTGGCACAATGACCGCTGTAAAAATATTATCACCCCCAAATAGAAAGATAAGTTAGTATATGACATCTCCTAGCAAAGCAAAAGGTTCATCGTTCGAGAGAGACGTTGCTGCCTTTTTATCTAAAACATATGATGAGAAGTTTCTACGGGTACCCGGATCTGGCGCCTATATCGGTGGCAAGAACCAAGCTCGCAAGCAATTTCTAGATGAGGGACAGATTAGAACTTTCAAAGGAGATATCATTCCTGGACAGTCATTTACCAGATTTAATGCAGAGTGCAAGTCATACAAGGACTTCCCCTTTCATCTGGTATTGACTGGTGATTGCAAACAACTTGATACATGGTTAGGGCAACTCATGGTAGTCGCAGAACCAGAAGATTGTAATATTCTATTCATGAAGTTTAATCGCAAAGGCAAATATGTCGTAGTGCAGACTAAGCATACATGGGTAACAGACAACTTTACGTACTATAGTTCACCTAAATTGGGTGATTGGCTAATCATAGAATTTGATAACTTCTTCAGGCACAACAAAGACCTTCTTAGATCACACGCTTCATCAGCATCAAACACAACAGACATCAAGTCCGGCAATATACTCACTATTGACACCCAGTCAGTCTAAATATACGACCTACATATTACACTAACTGACACGAAGATCACGGCTTCCAACAGAACCCTACAATTTGTTTGGTCGAGGTACCTCGACTCTCCTTGAGAAGATGTGAAACACCATCAACGGATCTGGAGTAAGCTTGGACATTCGTGTCCATGGAATACCGACAGGGCTCTCGTTAGGTTAAGCGAACCCTGAATGAGCCTGCATCTATTTTGTCTTGATGGTGCAGGACATGCGTTGCTGAAAGCTATCAATAGATAGTAAGATTCACTACAGTCCCATTAAACCTTACAGAGCAACCGGTGGCGTTATTACAGCATGAAATAGCTAGTATGACGGGGAACAGACGACAGAAAGGCATACAGGGCTAGCAGTCCAATATCCTAGGTAGTGCTGTTGCAGCACTACCATGGCTCCCGAGCAGCAGATCAATAATCAATAAGAGACATATAAGAGCAGCCTAAAAAAGAGTAAAGAGAATAATGTACCGAACGAAGTGAGGTACATTATAGTTGTCCGAAGGACAACTCTCAAGAGTAAGAGATGAATGAGATTAGAAATACGGAAGTTGAGACTTTTTAGTCACTTCCATGTGTTCTTCTATGAGATTGTTGATCTCTAGTCTTTCTTGATAGGACATATTCAATATATCCTCATAGGTGGCTCCGCCGCGCATGTTCCATGCCATGTGCAGTGCCGTCCTTTTTATGGAGATAGATTCCTCTTCATATGAATCTAAGAGCTTCTTGATCTGCTCTGGGGCAGACCTAAGAAGCGTTACTCGAAAAAATCAGTAGGATTCAATGTTATTGTTTGTTCATACTGATGTTCGCATGATGCACACACCATCTTCATGGGCTTCACTTCACTCATTTGTCTGAGTTCAGCACTACGATCTCGAATAGAGATATATAGGTTGCGGTCACAGTGCATCAAGAAATCTAGGATGAATTCTTTTTCTTCTACTCTCATTGTAGGAGTTTCGATGTACTCTATGGAATGACTGAGTAGCTTCATTGTTAGATCAGTGATCTTCTGCAGTGATTCCTTCATTACTGCATTTCGTTCATCGATATTTTCAATGTTATCTATCTGTGACACGACGCGCTGAAACTCGAATTGTTCCATAGAAGCAGTGTTTACATCCTTGAAACTGATAGACTTCAACTTGATCTTTAATTCACCTACTTCGATCAGTTGAGAATAATCAGGCTTTCCGATAGCACCTAACATTGCTGATAGATTTACCTTAAATGTAGAAGTATCAGCACATGCAGGGCATGTGGAATCAATATCCATCTCACCTGAAGGTGATGATGCAGTCTTTATAGCTACTAGAATAGCATCTAAATCAACATTAGGAATTTCCCACGGGTCTTTAATATTAGGAATACAACTCTTTATCAACTCAACTACAGCCATTCCATTGAACAATGCGTCAGGTGTCCTAGCAGTGATTTCATCAATAGCAGTGGTAGGATATACCGGAAGCTCTCCGTTTTCAGTCATGATCAGCGAACCAGGTGGATATCCCTCGCCACCTGAAGGCAGTTTGATATATACAGCAGGTCTTCTGAAGTACTGTTTTAGCGGATTGTTGTCCATGTGGTTTCCTTATTAAAGTAGGTTTTAGCGGTTTACTAAATACATAAGATATTTATTAGTCAAAAAAACCCTATTTTTATTTTATGGAAATACTATGGATCCTGAAGTCGTAAAAGAGTTAACAGATTCTATCAATCAACTTAATAATTTGATTGCCAACCAAAGTACATTATTGGGTGGGCTATCAAAGTCTATGAATGACTCTGCTAACTCTACTCAACAGAATTCTTCTGCTCAGACAAAAAACACAGGAGCATTAAATAAAAATACGGGGGCAACAAACAAACTAAAAGAAGCAGAAGATGAAGCTGCCAAAGCAGTTGCAGAACTTGGAAGTAATCTATCGACCGGACTATCTCAGGCTAAAACATCACTGGATAGTTTTACTAAAGCTGTTCTCAGTAACGAAGAAGGGTTTAGTAAATATGGTGTTGCTACTAGTGGTTTAGGTAAAGCAGTATTTTCAGTTGTTAAATCTTTTGGATCCTCGGGTTTCGTGTTAGGTGGACTAACGGTAGCATTCGGTGCAGTACTAGAAGCAAGCTTTAAGCAGACGGATGCACTATTAAAAGGTGTAGATACCCTTTCTGGAATAGGCGCCGCTGGTGACATAACTACCAACGAGATGTTGGATATGGCTCATAAGATGGGTCTAAATGCAAGAAATCTTGAAGTATTTACTAAAGCAGCAGCTAGTGCTAGTGAAAGTATGGTAGCTCTAGGGAACACGTCCGGAGATGGTATCAAAGAATTTGGTAGCTTGACTTCCTATACTACCAAACAACTCAACACTTTTCAAAGATTGGGAGTTAGCCAAGAAGAGTTAATACAACAGTCGGCAGACTATCTCAATATGCAGGTCAAAGCCGGCATAGGTATAGATAAATCCAATCTTGCCAATGGTAAAGTCCAAGAAGAAATGGAGAAGTATTCTGAGGATCTATTGGTAATTGAGAAACTTACCGGCATGAATGCTAAAAGTGCTAAAGAAGCATTAGATGCTGCTAATGCTTCCAGTAACATGGCGATCCATAATGCTGAACAACAGCAAAAACTAGATTCAATAAAAGACAAAAATTCTGAAGAGTACATCAACTTAAAAAAACAACAACTAGTTGATCAACAACTGGTAAAAGCGGCTGCTCTGACCGGCAATAAAGAATATTTGACTGCAATGCAGGCATATATCGCTACTGGTACTTTTAGTGGTCCTGCTAAGTTACTATTGAATATGGGATATAGTCAAGATTCGTTGAATAAGATACGAAATGATGCTTACAAGAAAAATTTAACGGATCTTACGAAAGAAGGAGAAGTAGGGACAGCTACTGCAGGACTATTGACTTCATATGCAGGTAATGTTCAACGAGTTACAAAAAATCTCGGAACAGCTATGACATTTAACGACAAAGTAGCTAATACTTTTCTAGGAGATTCTGCACAGGCAATAGTGGGGGCTAGCAGACTTTCTGGTAAAGATATTCAAAAATTAATTGATGATGAAAGAAAACGCATAGAGGCTGAGAAGCAAGGTAAAGGTGCGGCAGCAGAAGATCCTGCGCAAAAATCACGCAACGACCTAACCAACACAGAACGCTTCCTAAATATAAAATATGATGAACTGATTGCTTGGATGAATCCTTTGTTAGGCCACACCGGTGCACTTGAAGCATTAGGAATAGCAGCGGCCGGAGTAGCAGCCGTAATGACATTTTCAATGCTCAAAAAAGGTGGAAGTGGTGCTGTTAAAGGTATTATGAGTCTGTTTGGCGGCAAATCCAAATCTGCAGGTGCATCTGCTGCGACTAACCTCAGTAAAGTTGCAGGTGGTGGTATAATTGGTGCTGCTGAAGAGGCAGGTGGTGCAGCAGAATCAACTGCATTGAATAATCTAAATAAAGTGGCAGGTCAAGGCGGCGGAATGGTCGGCGGATTCTTAAATTCAATCGTAGAAGGACTGATCGCTGCTGGTGGCGGTGCCCCTGAAATTGCTTTGGGTGGTGCAGCTATTGGAGCAGCCATAGCCGCAATCGGTGCGGGATTAGCAGCAGCTACAGCTATAATAGGAGTAGCGTTGCCCACTTTAGCAACAGGTTTACAGAAATTTGATAAAGTCAATGGACCCAATCTTGCTGCAGTTGGATTGGGTATGGCTGGATTAGGTGCAGGGGTAGCTGTATTAGGCGCTGGAAAAGTGTTAGGCGCCATCGGCGACATAGCAAAGTTCTTCACAGGCAGCGGCAATGATGACCCTATAAAAAATGTTTCTGATCAAGTAGATAGATTGGGTAGATATAATTTTAATACTGTTAAAATAAAGAACAATGCAGATGCTCTTGTAGCATTTTCTACGGCAATTGCTGCAGCAAATGTACTGTCAGGAATTAGCAGTTTAGGTAAGATAGGTGGAGCACTCGCAGATGCAGCCTCTGGATTACTTAAATCTCCTCCTCCTTTCGCAAAGTTTGTAGAATTTTCCAATCTAAACATCGATGAAAAAAAGACAGAAACAAACACTAAAGCGTTTGTGAACTTTGCCAATGCAATGAGCACCTATCGGGGAGGTCCTGGATTGCTTGATGCAGTAAGCTCGCTGGCGGGTGCAGGTCTTAATACAATTTTCGGCAAAACTGGACCTATCGAAGCATTTATTAGATTTGCAAAAATGGATTTCGGACCTAAAGCAGGTTCAAATGCAGATGCTTTCTTAAAATATGCACAGGCTATGGGATTAGTTGCTAATAATGCTAAAGGTTCTGCTGGAGGTTCAGAACCGGCAGCGGCTGCCGCACAAAATCAAACGGCTCCTGCACCTCCAGCAGAACCCTCAACCGGAGCGTCAGGTGGAGGAGGATCTTCAGCCGCACCTGCTGACTCAACAGAAGGCAAAGTTATTGTTGGGGATTTAGTAGGACCATCTTCTAGCTCAAGTTCAAAAATGATGAAAGCTGCAACGGGTGGAATTTTTGATTCAGGAAATGCTAGTTTCCCTTCTAGTAATCCAGGAAAAAAACTAGCACCTTTGAATAGTAGTTCTATAATTTCAAGGCTAGCAAAAACAAATATATCTGAAACGAGTAGTGCTGCAAAATCGGCTCCAAATAATATTATGTCAGAGACAGCAGATAACTCCAATCAAGATAATACATTAGAGTTATATCACATGATACAATCTAAGTTAGGTAGAGTGTTAGCTGCATTAGAGCATAGTCATTCTACACAAAATAAAATTTTACAACATACTATGGTATAGTGAGATAAGTTATGGATTCTGATGTACAACGCGAGTTAGAAGAACGACTTAGAGACCTGAATTCAGCTATCTCAGGGCTTAACGGTTCTTTGAACAGTTTATCTCAACCAACTACCAATGCCAAAAATCAGATCAATAAGAATACATCGGAAACAGATAAAAATGTAAAAAACTTACAAGAAAACACAACAGCCTCAGATAAGCTATCAGAAGCGACTTCAGCTGCCGCTGAAGCAAAGGATAGATTCAATCAAAGTATGAAGAAAACTTTCTTGAATCTAGTAGATTCATTGGAGTCTTTCGGCAAGGCTGCGCTCACTAATGAACAGGGTTTTAAGAAATATGGAAATACTGTAGATTTAGTAGGTAAATCTGCATTTGAATTGGGTTCAAACTTTGGTGTTTTAGGAACAGTATTAGGTGGACTTACGTTTGCTTTTGCAAAGGCAACTAAAGCAGGATTAGAACAGGCAGATAATCTATTAAAAGGAGTAGACACACTATCACAATTAGGGGCCGGCGGTGAAGTCACAACAAACAAACTATACAGTATGGCTCATAGTTTGGGACTAACCACAAAAAATCTAGATATCTTTACTAAAGCAGTAGATAAAAATAGTACTAGTATTATTGCCTTAGGTAAAAATTCAGGAGACAGTATAAAAAACCTAGCATCAATGCTAAAGGTTACACCTAATCAGCGTATGGCATTTCAACGATTAGGTGTAAGCCAAGAAGAACTGATGGATAGGATGACGGATTATGTAGACCTTCAGGTACAAACCGGCAATGTAATAAGTGATAATGATATTAAAACCGGCAAAGCCACACAGGCAATGTTGGAATATGCTGCTAATATAACAGTAGTATCTAAGATTACAGGTAAAAATGCAGATCAGGCTAGAAAGAGCATGATGGAGGCTAAAGCCAAATCTAATATTGAACTCCATACTGCTAGGCTTACTGCAAGATTTAATGATCCAAATACTGCACAAGACGAAAAAGATAGGATAGAAAAACAATTAGCGATTGAAGATCAGTTACTAAATGCAGCACAACAAACCAATAGTCCGGAAGTTTTAGCAGCAATGCAGAGTGCTTTGGCTACTGGCAGTGTTACACAAGAAAGTGCGATACTTGCTAAAATGGGAATTGATCCTAAAAAGATAGTAGCTGATCAACAAAAAAGAACGTTAACAGAGATTAAGGATGAAAGGGGCTACGGTCAAGCGCGAGTACAGTTTCTAAACCAACTGAGAACCGGTGTTAAAACCGGATTGCGCGATCAGGCACAGGCTGCTGAATTCAATGAAAAATATGCACGTAGTATAGGATTAGGTCCTGAGTTGGTTCAAAACATGACTAAAAACATGACTACCGACTTTGAACAACAAAATCAAGAGATAAGACAACAACTAAAAGATAATGAAAATGGTACAGGTGCTGTAGCCGAGGATCCTGCTCAACAAGCACGAAACAAGATGACTCAACTGCAAATTGATGCTGGGCAAGTTGTTGATGATGCTATAAAAGCAGTGAACCCTTTATTAGGTAATTCAGGAAAATTTGCATTGCTTGCTACTGGAGCAGGTGTAGCGACTGTTGCGTTAACTGCATTATCTTTGAAAATGAAATCATCTCTATTTGGTGGAGGTGGTAATAATGTAGCTAAAGGTGCTCGAACTGCTAAAAATTTAGAAGAAGCCGCAGTAGGTTCTGCTGAGACTGGAATAATCAATGAAGCAGAGGGTGGTTTGATAAAGGCCGCACCTAAACCTAAAGGATTCGGAGACTCATTAAGGACTATAGCAGGATCACTGTCAAAAGCAGGTGCAGAAGCACCCGTGGTTATGTTAGGTGCAGGCGCGCTGGCAGTTGCAATAACAGAATTAGCAGCAGGAACAGCACTCTCTGTTTTCCTTATGGGAGGTTCTTTGAAGGTCTTTGGAGAAGGAATGCAATCATTCTCCAAAATAGATGGGAAAAATCTAGCATTAGTGGGCATAGGCATGTCAGGGCTAACTACAGGTGTAATAGCTATGGGGGCTGCTGCACCTATACATGCATTCAATGCCCTTATGAAACTAGCAGGACAAGATCCTCTTGAATCCACTGCAGATATGTTGATAAATCTGCAGAAGAGAAATTTTGATAGTAAGAAAATAGAGAACAACGGCAAAGCTATAGTGTCATATGCATTAGCGATGACTGCGATTTCAGCATTAGGTGCAGTGGGAAATTATGCTGATATCATAAAAAAAATGTACGGTGGCATATCAAAAACGCTGAGTTCAAAACCACCGTATGAAGAGTTTGCTGCTTTTTCTAGATTACCTGTAGCAGATCCTAAAAAAGTAAAAACAAATGCTGATGCCTTTGTCGAATTTAGTAAAGCTCTAAGCCAGTATAAAGGCGGGTCTGAACTAGTAAATGTTGTTAGTGCGATAGCAGGAGCCAACTTGAATTCTTTGTTTGGTGTAGATGGGCCTATTGATGCTTTCAAAAAATTTGCCGCAATGGATATCAATCCTAAGGCAGCAGATAACGCACAAGCATTTTTCAATTTTGCGAGTGGTATGGGAATCTTATCAGGTATAAACAACGGATTGCTAGGAGAACTTACTAAGGGCGCGGTCAAGGGTACTATACAAGAAACTGCTAAATTAGTGGGAGGTTTAGCTAATTCAGTTGGATCAGCAATCAGCGGTACACTAGGAAATATTGGTGCTGGAATCGGCGGTGCATTACAATCTGTACAAACTATGATAGGCGGAACAGCCGGCAAAATTTTAGGATTGATCGCGAGCAAAGAAGCTAAAACATATGATACTGTATTAGGTGGAGGAAGAAATCCTGAGCTTTTGAACATGACCATCGGACAGGCATATCAATGGGGACAAAACTTTAGAAAAACCAATCCTATCGGTATCAAATATAACTCTTCTGCTATCGGTAAATATCAGATGGTAGGAGGAACTCTGTTGGCCTGGGCAAACAAAGCAGGACTAGACCCGCAGAAAGATAAGTTTTCTCCTGAAAATCAAGATAAAATGGTTCTAGCAGGTTCAGGTATAGGGGACAAAATCAATGATTTAGCATCCGGTAAACTCTCTGCAGAGCAACTTACTCATATGATAGCTACAACATGGCAATCTTGGCCATTGAGTCCTAATAATAATGCTATAGGCGGCGCTAAAGCAACGATACCTTGGGCTACTGCAGTGCAGTCAATCAATGATGCGATTCATAAAGCTGCGAAAGGCGGCGCCTTTTCTGGTCCGGATAGCGGTTATCTCGTAGAACTACATGGTACTGAAATGGTGATTCCGGTGGAAGCAGATTCCACACTTATGAAACTCTCTACTATGCCAGACTCCGTGATAGCTGAACTAGAAAAAAATCGAGAAGCTAGCAAACCATATACTACAAGTAATAACTCTTCCAATTCTGGTGGAAAAATTACACGTAAAATGATAGCATCCCTTGCTAGTGAGTTTGATCAGGTTATTAACACTATTGAAAAAAATGATAGAGTTGGTAAGAAAATCCTGCAATACTCTAAGATATAATATAAAACGTATAGAGCAGATAAATATTAAGTCATGAGTTACAAGAAGAAATTTCTAAACAAGAGCGGTGTTTCGAGTCCTATATCAGGGATGAACAGCAATCCTGGTGCTTGGAATGGATCGCCCGGACAAAACGGGTCGTCTACTGGTGGCTGGAATAGCACAGAGTTCGGTTACAAGAACTACATGAGCAGACTGCCTGAAGTCTATACAGGCCATCCAAACAGAATTGAAAGATACAATCAATATGAGATGATGGATGTCGATGCAGAAATCAATGCTTGCTTAGACATCATCTCGGAATTCTCTACTCAACGCAATGAACACAACAAGACACCATTCTCATTCGAGTTCAAAGAAGATCCTACTCCTCATGAAGTAGAACTATTGGGCAAGCAGCTACATCAATGGTGCAAGCTGAATGAGTTCGACGTGAGAATGTTCAAAATCTTCAGAAACGTCATAAAGTATGGCGATCAGGTATTTGTTCGCGACCCAGAAAACTTCAAACTATACTGGGTTGACATGGTTAAAGTCATCAAGGTCATCGTGAATGAAAGTGAAGGCAAGAAGCCAGAACAGTATGTTATCAAAGATATCAATATCAATCTACAAAATCTATCAGTAGCGCAGAAAACTAACACCGACTTTGCAGCAAATCCAGCAACAGGTCTCGGTGGCACCGGTGGCGGAACGAATACACCTTATACTGTTCCAGCAATGCCATACAATACATCTGGTTCAAGATTTACTCTTGGACAATCCGAATCCGCAGTAGACGCAAAGCATATCGTGCATCTATCACTCACAGAAGGTCTGGATCGTTTCTGGCCTTTCGGACAGAGCATTCTAGAGAATATCTTCAAAGTCTATAAGCAGAAAGAACTACTAGAAGATGCGGTGCTCATCTACCGCGTACAACGCGCTCCTGAACGCAGAATGTTCAAGATCGATGTTGGTAACATGCCCAGTCACATGGCTATGGCATTTGTTGATCGCGTGAAGAATGAAATTCACCAGCGTCGTATCCCATCCTTGTACGGTGGTCAATCAGTTGTCGATGCTACATATAATCCACTAAGCATGAATGAAGATTATTTCTTTCCTGTAACTGCAGAAGGTCGAGGATCATCGGTCGAAGTTCTACCGGGTGGACAGAATCTGGGTGAGATCGATGACTTGAAATACTTCAACAATCGCCTAGCTCGTGGTCTACGTGTTCCTAGCTCATATCTTCCTACTGGCCCTGATGATAACTCTACTCCGTTGAGTGACGGGCGCGTAGGTACTGCCATGATCCAAGAGTTCCGCTTCAATCAATATTGTGAAAGATTGCAGAACTATATCTGTTTGAAACTGGATGATGAGTTCAAACTCTTCTTGCGTTGGAGAGGATTCAATATCGATACTGGATTATTCCAACTAGTATTCAACCCGCCTCAGAACTTTGCTGCATATCGACAGAGCGAATTAGATAACAGTCGTGTAAGTACATTCCAGACTATGGAAGCGGTGCCTTATATCTCTAAGAGATTTGCTCTCGAACGCTTCTTGGGCTTGACTGAAGAAGAGATCAAGCGCAACGAGAAGCTCTGGGAAGAAGAGAATCAAGAAGAAGTCAGTTATGATCCTAAGGGTGCTGATCTTAGAAGTGTCGGGGTATCCACCGGTGATTTCAGTGCTGACACAGAGACAGCAGATACCATAGACCAGCAAGGAGCAGAACAGACTGAAGCTCCCGGTGAAGTAGCTGGACCCGTAGCAAGCGCCGCATCATCTCCTAATGCTATGGCAGCATCAGGCGGAGCAGTACCGCCCGCCGCTCCTGTATAACTTCAAAGATAAATACATCTAGGAGTATATAGATGCTTTTAACTGAAATGTTCGATCCGCCGGTTCAAGGTATGCAAGATGTCAATAGCGACAATAGCAAACCTGTATATCGGACATCACGCAAGACCAAACTCACTCTCAAGCAGATACGCAAATTGAGAAGGATGCTTGATGTTCGGAACTATGAGAGAAAGTTATATCTAGATAAAGTCCGCAAACAATACGGTGCTAAACCAGCTCCCGTGTAAATTTTTGATTTATCTCACGCCAAAACGCAAAAAATGTGTAGATAATAGCAGTTTTTCCTGACTACGGCATAAGTATTTTATACAAAGCCATTTCTATCAGGAGAAAATTAATGGATATCAAGAAGTACGAAAAACTCATCAACCTCGTTATCAATGAGGATCTGGATAAAGCGCACGAACTTTTCCATGAGATCGTTGTAGAAAAATCACGCGAAATCTTTGAGTCAATCATGGCTGAAGAAGACATGGAAGAAGGCATGGGCGGTCAAGTAGGCGACCTACTAGACGAGATCGATGCTGAAGAATCAGGCGTCATGGAAGATGACGAAGCCGACATCGAATTCGATGACGAGGCTGAAGATGCCGGTCATGAAATGACTCACGATCTAGAAATGGATCATGACACAATGGATCATGAAGATGAGCACGAAGAACACGAAGAAATTGAAGATGCTGTAATCCGCATCGAAGACAAGCTCGACCAACTCATGGCAGAGTTCGAAGAAATCATGGGCGGCGAAGCTCATGATGACGACGAAGAAGAAGGCGATGAGGAAGAAGAAGAAGGTGACGAAGAAGAAATGGACGAAGACATGATGATGGAAAACATCACTCTTCAGAAGGTTCCAGTTCATCACGGTGACGACGGCGCGCAGCGCAAGAGCACAGTAGCTTCAAACTCAGGTCAAGCTGGAATGGCAAGCAAGCCAGTAAAGTTCGCAGGTTATTCTGAAACAGTTCCAACAAGCCCAAAGAAGCCACACGACGCCTACACTAAGGGCGAAGGCAATCTTCCAGGCGCAGGCGCATTCAAGAATGTCCCAGGCAAGAACAATTTCGCAGATATGGGTGAGAAGACACCGAAGCCAGTGAAGAAGGATGAATCATCCAATCACAAGAGCCCAGTTGCTGAATCACGCCGTACCCCACGTAGACCAGTTCGATAAGAAAAGGATCTGAGAACAAATGGCTTTGTATCTTAGAGAAAATCTAACCTTCGACAAGGCGGGGATGATCGTCGAAGCCGTCAAGGAAGGCGACGATAGTCTCAAGACCTTATATATGAAAGGTATCTTTATACAGGGCGGGGTAAAGAACGCGAATGAGCGTATTTACCCCGTCTCTGAGATCGAAAATGCGGTTAAGACCCTTAACACGCAGATCAATGAAGGGTACTCAGTGCTGGGTGAGGTAGATCACCCAGATGACCTCAAGATCAATCTAGACCGTGTATCGCATATGATCACTCATATGTGGATGGATGGTCCTAATGGTTTTGGAAAGCTGAAAATTCTTCCTACTCCAATGGGTCAACTCGTAAGAACAATGTTGGAGTCAGGTGTTAAACTCGGCGTATCCAGTCGTGGATCAGGTAATGTAAATGACATGGATGGCAGAGTAAGTGATTTTGAAATAATCACTGTTGATATCGTTGCTCAACCTAGTGCTCCAAATGCATATCCCAAAGCAATTTATGAAAGCCTTCAGAACATGAAGTATGGACATAAAGTGTTAGAGATTGCTAAAGACGCTAGAGGTAACAAGCAAGTCCAGAAATATTTGAGCGAGGAAGTAAAACGCCTCATCAATGAACTAAAACTTTAAAAAGGATTAAAGATATGCTAGAAGCTATCAAACCATTACTAGAAAGCGGACTCATCAACGAAGAAGTAGGCAGAGAACTAAACGAAGCCTGGGAATCCAAGTTGAATGAAGCTCGTCTTCAAGTACGTGCCGAACTCCATGAAGAGTTCGCTCAGCGTTACGAACATGATCGCAGCGTTATGGTAGAAGCCCTAGATAAAATGATGACCGACAATCTCTCAGCAGAAATCGCAGAATTTGCTTCTGAGAGAGCAGCAATGCACGAAGACCGCGTAAAGTCACAGACTAAACTCCGTGAAAGCGCAACGAAGTTCAACGACTTCATGGTTACGAAACTAGCCGAAGAAATCAGAGAACTACGCAATGACCGTCAGATTCAGATGGAAAACCAGAAGAAGCTGGAACAATTCATTGTTCATGCCCTATCTCGCGAAATCAAAGAATTCGCGATTGACAGGCAAGCAGTTGTTGAAGCAAAGGTAAGACTCGTAGCTGAAGGCCGCAAGCAACTCGAAACACTCAGAAAGAGATTCGTCTCAGAAAGTGCTCAGAGAGTAAGCAGCGTCGTTTCATCTCATCTAAAGGGTGAACTATCACAACTCAAAGAAGACATCAAAGTCGCAAGACAAAACAATTTCGGTCGCAAGATTTTTGAATCTTTCGCAAGTGAATTCTCTGTAACTTATCTAAATGATAAGGCAGAAACCCGCAAGGTAATGAAGGCACTCGCTCAAAAGGATCAACAATTGGCCGAAGCTACTGCTAAGTTGCAACATGCAGCAAAGCTAGTAGAAAGTAAAGAGAAAGAAGTCCGTATCATCAAGGAATCTACTCAAAGAGAACAGACACTAAGTCAATTATTGTCAACTCTCAATGAAGAGAAGTCTGAAGTGATGCGTAGTCTACTAGAAAGCGTCCAGACACCAAAGCTACAGGCCGCATTCGACAAGTATCTACCAGCAGTACTCACTACTGGTTCAGAATCTAAGCCTGCAAAGGCCAGAACAACTGGATCAGTTATCGTAGAGGCTACTGGAAATAAAACTGCACAGATTCAGCAAGAAGTCGATCTCGAAGAAAAAGACAACGTGATTGACATCAAGCGTCTGGCAGGGCTTTAATTAGACATAGTTTAGGAGATTATAATAATGTCAAAATTACTTTTAGAAAGCCGTTGGAACGAGACCAAAGAAGCCCTGCTCGAAGGCTTGAAGGGAACTCGCCGCTCAACGATGGGTGTTATTCTAGAGAACACCAAGAAGCAACTACTCGCTGAAAGCTCAGCAGGTACTACTACAGCTGGCAATATCGCAACACTAAATCGCGTTATTCTCCCAGTAATCCGTCGTGTTATGCCGACTGTTATTGCTAACGAACTCGTTGGCGTTCAGCCAATGACCGGCCCAGTTGGTCAGATCCATACACTACGTGTACGCTATGCAAATAGCTTGCAGGACAACTCAGCAGCGCAGACTTCAGTCATCGCTGGTGAAGAAGCACTTTCACCATTCAAGATCGCGCAGGCATATTCTCGCGTTCCTGAAGGTGCAACAAGCACTAACTACTACACTGGTGCTGACACTGCTTCACTCGAAGGTAACGGCGGAAAGCAAATTTCTGTTCAGATCCTACGTCAAGCTGTAGAAGCTAAGTCACGTAAGCTACAAGCACGTTGGACTTTCGAAGCTGCTCAAGACGCTCAATCACAACATGGTATTGACGTTGAAGCAGAAATCATGGCAGCTCTTGCTCAAGAAATCACTGCTGAAATCGATCAGGAAATCCTCCTATCACTTTCAACACTAGCTTCAACTGAGTATACTTACAACCAGGCAACTGTTTCAGGTACTGCTACATACGTAGGTGACGAACATGCTGCTCTAGCAGTTCTCATCAACCGCGTTGCAAACTTGATCGCACAGCGCACACGTCGCGGTGCAGGTAACTGGGCTGTTGTTTCACCAGCTTCATTGACTGTTCTTCAGTCAGCAACTACTTCAGCATTCGCACGTACTACTGAAGGTACTTTCGAAGCTCCAACTAACACTAAGTTCGTTGGTACTTTGAACGGCGCAATGAGAGTGTTCGTAAACTCTTATTCACCAGACACCCAGCCAGTACTCGTAGGCTACAAGGGTTCATCGGAAACTGACGCAGCAGCATTCTACTGCCCATACATTCCGTTGATGTCATCAGGCGTCGTCCTTGATCCGACTACTTTCGAGCCAGTCGTTTCATTCATGACACGTTATGGCTACATCGAATTGACGAACACCGCAAGCAGTTTTGGCAATGCCGCCGATTACGTCGGAGAAATTGCCGTACAAAATCTTACTTTTCAGTGAAAATACAATGGCTTACGAGATAATCTTAAGCCATACACTGAACTCAACTACGGAAAAGGGTGCTTCGGCACCCTTTTCTTTTGGTTAAATATTTACAAACGCAGCAGACTATGATATAAATAAAGTTATGAAACACTTTATTTACAAAACCACTCACACCAATGGCAAGTACTACATAGGCAGGCATAGCACTGAAAACCTAGATGACGGATATATCGGTTCAGGTAGATGGCCTCTATCTATAAAAGATAAGTCTACACTAACCCGAAAGATATTAGAGTTTGTAGATGATTTTGAAACATTGAAACAACGAGAAGGGGAATACCTAACTGAACATTATGGAAAACCTAACTGCATGAATCAAAACATTGATCCTATTGGGTTTGGCGCTGGAAAAAATAACCCTATGCTTAATCCTGCAGTTGCAGCAAAGATAAGAGGGGATAATCATTATATGAGAAAAGATGCAGGCGCAAGAAAAGACGCAAGTGATAGACAAATAGAAGCATTCACTTCCGGATCTCACCTGTGGGTAACTAATCATCCCAATCTAGATGGTAGAAACGCTAAACTCGCATATGAAAGAGGAACACACAACTCTATCACCAATAACCCATCAACCGTAAATGCTGAGAAGGGTACGCATCACTGGCAAAATGGCAAAAGTCCTAATGCTGATGGCAAGCTCAATAAGAAGTTGATTGCTGAAGGTCGTCATAACTTTTTGGGACCTGACACAAACAAGAAACGAGTTGAAGCGGGTACTCATAACTTTGTAGGATCAGAAGCCAACCTAGCATGATTAGCAGCAGGTACACATCCATCACAGAAAAAGAAGACATGCGAACACTGCGGAAAGACCGCAAGTGTTGGTATGTATAAGCGCTGGCACGGTAGTAACTGTAAAAGACGATAAATATATTATCGGAGTTATACTATGAGTGTAGACCTTTTCAGAAAATACATTGATATCATCAATGAAAATAGCAATGAAAAATCTGATGGAAAAGGTCCTAATGCTTTTCAAAGAGCATATTATTCTGGCGAAGGTCCGTTGCCTTCAGAACCCATGGAGATCATAGATGACCCTGAAGAGATTGCTGGTCTGATCCGCCGAGCTTATAATACCCCAGATGGTAGCGATCCTGATCAGAATGTTCAAAATGCTGATATTCGTAAAATGATAAAAAATGTTCTACTTCAATTAGACCCAAAAGAAGAACGTATTATTAGAATGCGATTTGGAATTGGCGTTCCCGAAATGTCACTTGCTGAAATCGGAAGAAAGTTTGGTGTAGCAGGAGAAACAATAAGACAGTTAGAAGCCAGAGCAATACGGAAAATGAAACATCCTTCGCGCTGGCCCAGACGCCGCCCGCCGCTAAGCGGTGAATTCCCGACTAATACAGAATAACTACGATAAGAAAGGTATTGAATAAATAGTCGTATAGCGGAGAACTAGTATGACAACAGGGCCTGGAATTACAATTCAAGGAGGAATGCTTCTAACACCTGGATATTTTATAGGAGTATCAGCCCCTCCCCCACCTCTTCCTTTCTTTAATACTCCTGCAGCAATGCCAAATCCTCCTGCAGCATACATGTATTCAGTCGCCGTAAACTCTTCTGGACTCTTTGTCGCAGTTGGTTATGATGCTAATGATTATCCTCTATATGCGATATCTAATGATGGTTATTCATGGTCTACTCCAGCACACATGAATGGCAGCACTACTCCTGCTGATATGTTTGCAGTCACAGTAAACTCTTCTGGTCTCTTTGTTGCGGTTGGTGGTCATCCAAATTCAGGTGCAGTATATGCTACTTCCACTGATGGCGTAACATGGACAACTCCTGCATTTATGAATGGTAGCACCACTGATGCAGGCATGAAGGCAATTACTTGGTTGCCTTCCTCTACAGCAAATCCATCAGGTCTCTTTGTTGCAGTAGGTACTAATAACAGTTCTCAACCCTTATATGCTACATCCGTAGATGGTACAACATGGACAACTCCTGCACTAATGAATGGAAGCACTGTTTCAAGCCCCTTGACTTCAGTTGCGGTAAACTCAGCAGGTCTATTTGTTGCGATAGGGTTTAAGTTTGCTTCACCAACAGATTATGGTCCAGTTTATTCTACATCCACAGATGGTACAACATGGACAACTCCTGCGTATATAGCTGGAAACTTGAATCCTGCCTTGTTGTCTGCAATCACTGTAAATAGTTCTGATCTATTTGTTGCAGTAGGTGGAACGCTTAGCACACCTGACAAACCTGTTCGTTCGACCGGTGCATTATACGCTACTTCTACCGATGGATCAACATGGTCAACTCCTGCACAGATGCCTGGCAGTGAAATCACTTATGTTATGGATGCAATCACATTGAGTCCATCGGGTACATTTGTAGCAGTTGGCACGGACCTAGCTGGTACCAGAGAACCTATATATTCTACATCTACAGATGGCTCAACATGGACCAATGTTGCACTCATCGGGGGTTATACTGGTAAAACACAGATAACATCAGTTGCGATCAATGTTTCAGGCGATATTGTTGCGGTAGGATCCCTGATTAACTCACAGAATGAAGGATATGTACCTCTATATGCGATTTCTTATGCTGGTAGTAGTTCTTGGAGTGCCCCTCAACCAATGGGATTCCCTATTTTGAAATCAATAGTTGTAAATTCATCAGATACATTTGTAGCAGTTGGATACAATGAATCCAGTTACCAACCGTTGTATGCGACATCGCCGGACGGATCAAATTGGACTGGTCCCGTGTTGTTGGGTAATCCTTATGGTAATACTGCGGCTCAGATGAATTCAGTCACTGTAAATTCATCAGGTCTCTTTGTGGCAGTAGGTACTGATTATAGTAATCAATTCGGTATTTTACCTACATATTCTACATCATCTGATGGTATGACATGGACACCACAATCTACTATGGGAGGTACTTCTTCACCGGGATACATGCAATCTGTAACTGTAAATTCATCAGGATTATTTGTTGCGATCGGATATGACGGCGGCACCGTACCATTATATGCAACTTCTTCTGATGGTATGACATGGACAGCACCTGCTGCGATGGGAGGCACCAGTTCATATTGTTATATGCAAGCTGTAACTTGGTCACCGCCCACGACAGCCAATCCATCAGGTCTCTTTGTTGCAGTAGGTTCTGACGGAAACGGCACGACTTATCCCTTATATGCGACATCTACTGACGGATCGACTTGGACTGTGCCTGCAGTGATGAATGGTAGTACCTCATATGCGTTTATGCTTTCGGTCGCTGTAAACAGTGCTGGTCTCTTTGTGGCTGTTGGATATGATTACAATGATGCTGCAGTGTATGCTACCTCTGCAGACGGATCA
>Ga0208379_1000184_pt1 | contig 29304 bp, 42 predicted proteins | sample CryBogCBE02Aug07_FD_184559 | JGI IMG/M metagenome (GOLD analysis project Ga0208379, IMG submission 184559) | Freshwater microbial communities from Crystal Bog, Wisconsin, USA - CBE02Aug07 (SPAdes) | ecosystem: Environmental > Aquatic > Freshwater > Lake | place: Crystal Bog, Wisconsin, USA... | reverse complement strand
TAATGATGACTGCTAAAAGTGTAAAGATTATCGTATCAAATAGCACTGGCATTGGCGAAAATGTCAATGTCATTGCTATTGACGAACACGGCGAACAAATTGCAAAACTTGATGTAACTGATTATGAGAACTGGTAATGTTAGCAGACGGATATTTTTGGGACATCAATCCTTTTGGGCTTATATTAGATGAAGACCTTCCCATCGCACAAATGGGTTGGAAAGATGGCGATAAGTTTATATTACACATTAGACCTAATGGTCATCGTGCGCTAGTTAGGCTTGATCCACTTCGTGCAGTAGTAGAAGATTATCAACGCAAATTGGATAATGAAAATGAGTGAAAAGAAAAAGTTTCCTACACTAAAGTTCAGTTGGACACAACCATATCCTGAATTAAATGGATATGCTTGGGTAGATGAACTTGATGAAAGTGATATGATGTTGATTTATCTTGACATGCTCGAATTTGAAGTTGAGAATGGCAAGGTAGATGATGCCGTAAAAATGTTGAATGACATTGGTATCAAATGCTAAATAAAAATGTAGGGTCACTCTGAATGGCACCTATAACTAGCGTAGAATATAAACAGTAGTAAAAACTAACTTAAAATAATAACTAGCGTAAAATATAACTTGATTAACTAGCAAATTTAGATGTAAAAATAATAATATAATTCTAAGATTAGCACCAGTAGAGAAATCTGCTGGTGCTTTTTTATATGGTAAATACTACATCCAACAAAGGAAACTTTTATGAAGAAAATTCTACTAATTATTGCCGCTCTTTTGGTTCCAACGCTTGCACATGCGTGGAATCAGCGTCCAAATCAGCCAGATGCTGTATGTGCTGCTTTCATGCCATTTGGTAAAGTTACTGATACACAAAAGCATGATACTACACCACTATGCCGTCAAGGTTACTATGTTCAGCATGATAATGCTGCAAAAGAACCACTATGGGCAGCATGGGAAATTACACCAGAACATGTTAATGGTTGTGTAGCACGTAGCAATGCGTTTGCTGCTGATGCTGCTCTGCCTGCTGACAAGCGCAGCGCACCAAGTGATTATGCTGCTAGTGGCTATGATCAAGGTCATATTGCTAATGATGCGCATCAATCTTGGGATCAACAAGTTGAGTATGAGTCATTCTTAATGAGTAATATGTCACCACAGTTACCAGGTCTTAATCGTGGTATCTGGAAGTTGCTAGAAACTTCAACTGGTGCTTGGACATTCTCACGTAATCACACTATACTCATCTATGCTGGTAACATTTATACTGTTGGAAAAGACAAGACAATTGGTATTAATAAGGTAACAGTTCCAAACAAGTTGTGGAAGATTGTTATTGATATACAAACCAAAGAAGTTCTTGCGTTCTTGTTTCCACAAGCAGAAAATCAAGGCAACGACTTAACTAAGGTTCAAGTTACCGTTGCTGATGTTGAAGCCGCAAGTGGATTAACATTCCCACTACCAGCAGGCGCAGACAAGAAAGCAAAGTCAGCACTCTGGCCTGTTGATTTTAAGTCTGTTGCAGATGCAAAGAAGAAAGTTTGTAAGGGCGATCCAGGCAACGACTAATGAATATTATTCCTGTGGGAAACAACAATAACCTATACAGAGTTACTGATGTATTCCCACAGGAAATTGTTGATTTTTGTAAATCTGCAAATTGGAATAGTTATTTGTGGAGCAATCAACAAGAACAAGAAACACTTCCAAGGCTGTTATTAAATCTAAACAGTTGCCCTCAGTTAGCAATACTTAAAAAAATTAGTGTAGATATTGCAAAAGAATTAGAAGAAAAATTGAATTGGAAATTTGAATTTAGTGATAGAATAGTCACTAGTTTATGGCGTGACTTGCATGGCTATGCCGCACCTATTCATCGTGATTTTGATGAAGATGAAACTAAACGCAAAGGTTATTTTAATATTCCTGTGAGTATGCAAGTATATTTGAGTGAAAGCAACAACGATCTTGGCACCAAATTTTATTATGATCGTGAAAAAACCAATCCCAAATACTTCTTTCCATATGAAATAAACACTGGATACCTACAAATAAACGATTATGACCAGTGGCATGAAATGATTGGTAACATCGGTAAAGATGAAAATCGTATAAGTTGTCATTTTATTTTTTCTAATTTAATAAAATAAGTAATACTATGGTTGATAAAGTTTTATATTTTGCATATGGACACAACACAAATGTAGTTGAAATGATGCATCGTATTCCAAGTGCAAGATTGTTAGGTCGTGGCACAGTTCATGGCTATAAACTCGTAATGGAACATTTTACGGATATAAGACCAGATACAAAAGGTATAGTGCAAGGTGTGCTATGGGCTATTTCAACTACTGATATTCCAAGATTAGATTTTTTAGAAGACTTACGTGACCACTATCATCATATTCAATTAAACGTAAATTACGGTGGTAAAAGCTATCATGCTTTTGGTTATCAGATGTTTAAAAATTATCACAATATGCATTTGCCAACAAGAAAGTATATAGATTTTATTGCTAAAGGGTATCGTGAAAACAAGATATCGATGACACAACTTATTAATGCAGTAAAAGAACGTTTAGACCGCGAAAAAAAATTACACGCTGAACCTGAATCAAATAAAAAAGATATTGAAAAACAATAAATCATATATTATATTATATAAATGATTGATACTAGAGTTCTTAAAAAATTTGCACAATATATGGTAACTGCTACTATTACAATGGTCGCTGTTTTAGGCGGCACATATGGATTGATGTTTTTATCATATTACTATACTGAAAGTTTTTTACCTTTTTGGCTTTTTATGCTCTTTCTTGTGATTTGTAGTTTTGTATATTCACACGCCGAAGCTGTGGTATCAATAGAACGGCGTAAAGAGGCAGAGCAAGATTGGGGTTGACAGCGGTGCAAAACTGTGATATACTGCTAGGCAGTTGTGAAATCAAGGGTATTCCTATGACCATGCACCTACTACCAGCCTATTATACAAGCACCCGCACCACTAAATCACAGTCCAAAACTGTCAAAAAATTGACACCCCATGACGAGTGGCTTATGAAACGTGGATTGCATCCTTCACAAATTGCCGCTAAAAAGCGTGTGGTTGGAGAGCATAAAAATGATTTACCAGATTATTCTGTGGACCGTGATAGCGGTAAACTTAGCAATAGCATTGGTAATGGTTTTGCGAGGGGTATCATGACCAATCTGCACAAGGAAAGTCCAGAAGTGCAGCGTGAAATCATGATTAAAGCAAGTCGTTGTATGCCACTTTTTAATAAAGGTTCTATACAATACGCAACCCCCGAAACAGATATGACTACAGTAGGAAGCAAGAGTAGACGAGGATGAGTGAACCAAAAAGTGCAAATGGCGTAACAGGAGTATTACTTCCTATTGGTAGAACATGGGTATTCCGTGTTTATCATGATGATGGTGAGTTTACCGATTATGATATTTTCCATAGCGATCTACAAGTAATCATTAATGATGCGGATGCTTACTTTTATGAACGAGAAGATGGCGAACTATACCTTGATCATTCTCCCCAAACATTAGGAATTAAAAATGGCCTCTTGGATTTATGAAAGTCCAGACGGTGGAAAAACCGTCACTCGTCGTCCATTTGCTAGTTATGATGATAATTTTAAAGAAATTCGTGTGCGTATAAACACGCTGCCAAATAATGAGCGTGAAGAAATCTGGACTACTAAAAATGCCGCACATGATATTGTAGAGAACGCATTTTATGAAGCCATGATTCGTGAGCAGTATCCTACTGTCATGGAAGCATGGGAACAATATCAAGTGCTATTAAATTTAGCAAAGCAACATCAAAAGGTATAATTATAATCATGCAGGAAATTTATGAAAACATCGCACAAAATATTAGCACTAACCCACAAATGTTCCGTTTTTTGGATTGGTGTAGACGAGTTAAACATATTACTATTGTTGGATTTGGTAATGGGCTGTCTACTCTTGTTGCATTAAGCACAAAACCAGACACGATTGTAGTATATGATCATGATCAAATTGATATTAGTGATTATCAACAAATAGCAACTGAAAATAATGTTAAACTTGTATTTAATAACAAAATGATATTAGAATATGAAACTATTGAAGATACTGACCTAATGCTTATCAACAGTTTTCAAGAAGGTAATTTTGTTATGACTGTATGCCAAAGATTTGCACAGTTTGTAGATCGTTATATTGGTATTCAGGATACCTATTCATTTGCGCATAAACCTGCACAAGGTATTCAACTTGGCGATGGTGGTCAGCCAATTGGATTAATTTTTGGTATAAATCATTTTTTACAAAATAATGATGCATGGCATATTGCTGAAAATTTATATTGGTCACCTGGCTTGACATTACTTTACCGCAGAAAGGACTTGCTTGACGATGGCTCGAACTGATTTAATAGAACGACTGCGAGACTTAGATGCAGTTTTAATGAGCCGTGACCCAACTGTTATTGATGCTTTCAAGCAAGCACTGGTGTTGACCAAAGTAGCAGAAGATAGCATGAACATTAATCCTGTTGGACCACTTGAACAAATGTGGCGTGAATTAACAGAACTGCGCCGTGAATTAGAACAACTTAAATTTGAAACAATTAATAGAGAACGAGGCACATATTGGTCACCCAAAACATATGAGCAAGGCAGAAACTATGGTAATTGGGGAGTTTACACAACTACCACCGCCGATGATAGAATGAGTGGATATAGTGCTATACCATCGTTGACCGAAGAACAAGTTGCTGAACTGACAAGTGGATTGTATACAAACACTACGACTGCGACAGGTGGAACAGTAATACCAGCACCGCCTACTGATTTAGATGCATTTACGATGTTTGATCCTGACACTGGCGACAGCATGAGTGTTAAATACAAATAATGCCTAAAGAGGATTTAGTCACTATGGAAGGTATGGTTACCGAAGTTCTACCTAATGGTAATTTTAGAGTAGATATCAACGGTCACTCAATCTTGGCTTACACTAGTGGCAATATTAGACGAAACAAAATTAAAATAATTGAATCAGACCGTGTTAGTGTTGAAGTTAGCCCGTATGATTTAACACGTGGTAGAATAACCTATAGGTTCAAGTAACATGACTGCACATATTGTTCATCTAACAGAATCTGCAAAAACACATATTCGTCGTAAACTTATTGATATTGATAAACCATATCTTATTTTTGGTCTTAAAGGCGGCGGTTGCGCTGGTTTTGAATATTTTTGGATACCGGCAGACCAAGAAGAATATGATAAAAATGGCACACCTGACCGTGATGACTTTATTGATTTAGGCGAAGATAAAAAATTAGTAGTCGATTGTACTGCACATGTTTACTTAATTGGTAGCGAAATTGACTTTGTAAGTGATTTTATCAGCAGCACATTAGTAGTTAGTAACCCATTAGCACAAAGTAGTTGTGGTTGCGGAACAAGCGTTAGTTTTGGATAAAGAAAAACCTGCTAAATAATTGGCAGGAGTTCTAAATGGTTCAAGAGGTTATTAATGTTGGTGCGTTTGCAAATGATGGCACTGGCGACCCAATACGCACAGCATTACTAAAAACTAATAACAATTTTAGTCAAATTTTTGGTAATCTAAACACTAGCGATACCTATTATACACACACGCCTGGTGCTAACCTAACTCTTGCGCCTGGTCTTGCTAATGTTGTTATAGCAAATAATGCTGCAATTGTTGCAAATAATACAAACTTTGTATCTATGGTAGCAAATACCGCAACATTTACAGGTCAAATTACTACAAACACAGTTTACCCAATTATTGGTAACTTAAGCGGAACTGCTAGTACATCCACACTTGCTACTACTGCACTTTATGCAACTACTGCTGGCACAGCCATTAATGCTCAAAACTTTACTGGAAACAACCTATCAAATGTTACTACAATTGGTAATTTGATTAGCGTTAATATTCAAATTGCAAATATTACAACTCTTTATAGCAACTCAAATATCGCTGCTGCTGGTAATCTGGCTACTGCTGGCTATGTTTTAGGTAATGGTTATTATTTAAGTGGATTAAGCGGTATTACACCTAGTGCTTATGGTAACAGTAATGTTGCTGCTTATCTTTCAATCTATACAGGCAATCTTAGTGGTGGTAACATAACTGCAACAAGTAATCTGTATGCTGGAAACGTTGTTTCCAATACGATTACTACACTTAGTGGTAGTGGCGCAAATTTAACAATTGATCCTGATGGTATTGCTGATTTAGTAGTAAGCAGCGCAACAGAAGTTTATATGCTAAGCACCGCTGTGAGTAATTCATACACAAATGGTGCGCTTGTCACGTTAGGTGGTGTCGGTGTTACTGGTAATATTAATGCCAGCGGCAATATTAATGCTGCTAATCTTACAGCCACAAGTAACATTACAGTAAGTGGCGGCAACATATATGCTGGCAATTTAGTTGGAACTTACGATATTATTGTTGGTCCACCAGGTACAGTTCCTACAACTTATTTGACAGCAAGTTTTGTAGAGAATAGCACAAACTATACACAAATTAACATTCAAAACATAGGTAATGGCAGCAGCACAAGTGCTGATATTGTTGCTACTGCAAATAATGGTAACGATAGTGCTTATTATGTTGATCTTGGCATAAATGCAAACAACTATAACAACAGCAGTTATACAATCACATATCCAAATGATGCTTATCTTTATGTTGCAAACGGTAATATTGCTATTGGAACTGCAAGTGTTGGCAAAGCAATCGTATTCCATACAGACGGAACTCTAGCATCTAATGAAGCAGGCCGTATTACTAGTGGTCGTTGGGTTGTTGGTGGAACAGATGATGGCAGCACCAAACTTCAAATTACTGGTAACGCAAAAGTTACAAGCAATTTAACTGTAGGAAATCTAAGTTCAACTGGTAATGTTACATCTACATTCTATTATGGTAATGGTTCTACTTTAAGCGGACTATATAGTAACACTCAAGCAAGTGCATATCTTACAACTTACTTACCATCATATATTGGTAACATTACTGCTAATACAATTTTAACTACTGGTAATATTAGCGGTAATTTCTTTATTGGTAATGGTAGTTTATTAACAGGTTTGTATAGTAATGCTACTGCTGCTGCTTATCTACCAACCTATAGTGGCAATATAAATGCAGGTAATGTTAATACAACTGGTAATGTTAATGCCACATACTTTGTAGGTAGCGCACAATATCTTACAGGGTTGTATAGTAATGCTAGCGTTGCTAACTATCTTCCAACTTATTATCAAAATGCAAATATTGCTGCCAACGGTGTTTCTAGCGCAAGTTATGTGGTAGGTTATATCTCTATTAATGGTTATAATTTTGCAAATCTTGCTAATAGCACAAGCAATACAGTTACACTTTATGGTAACGTTTCAACTCTTATACTTGACAATACTGCTGGTGGAACTGTAGCGATTGCAAATGTGTATTTACCAGCAAATGCAAACCTGAGCGATGGAACAAGACTTACAATCGGTAGTAATATTACAGTCAGTAGTTTACGCATTATTGCTAATGATAGCACAGTTCAAGGTAACGTAACTAGTATAAGTCCTACAACTCCCTATAGTTGGCACTATGTAAAATATGCGCCATATAATGGTAATCCAATACCACAACAATTGCCTGGTGGCCCACGTTGGATAAGGGTGAACTAATCCAATAAATATCCTAGTGGAGTAGCACACTTATGGTGTCATTTAATGGATTAGCAACCAATTTTGAACTTGGACGTTTAATAAACGTAAGTGACAATTGGTCATTTCTTCAAAATGTAAAAATTAATAATATTATTGCTAATACAGTAAATTTTACAGCAGTAGGTTTGCCATATCACGGCTATGGTAGCATATACGAATCAACAATCGCACTTGCACAATATTATAATCGCAGTTGGGTAGATAATAGTGGTAAAAGTTTAACCGCTAATCCTATGACAACTGGTCAACAACTTGTAGGTTTTTGGCTTAACGGTGTAGCAATATATCCAGCCGCAGTTGATACTAGTCCACCATTTGGTTTTACTACACCAGCAGGTTTTCATTTTGATCAAACATATGCAAATGGTGTGCGACAAAACCAAATTTTAAATGGTTTGCACTGGTATAAACAAGATTATGCAGGCGGTCGTGCTACTACAACAGGTCAATATTTTTATAATGACTATAGTTTTGCACCTATTTGGATTAGTGGCAGTGGTGGTCGTCCTTATAGCAGCACGGTTCATGGACTGCCCGATGCGAATGTTATATCTTATCTAGGTGGTTCACTTTATTTTCCAGATGGTCATAGCAAAATATTAGGTTTTTCATTAGATGGTTTTCCAATTTATGGACCAAGTGGTTATGTAAATCCACTTGATAATACCAGTGGCGTCAAAAATTTAGCAAGCGGTTATGGGTTAAAATCTTCTTCGTATCGCACTGGAACTACTGCTTATGATTTAGCAACCTATCCTATGGGAATGTTTATTGAAGATTACCAATTTGTGGGTAGCGGTGATCTTGATGTGCATAATGGTCGTTATTGTGTAACGCCAGATTATCCTAGCGGAACGTATGCTTACTTCTGCACAGTTGATAATAACGGTAATCCTGTTTATCCTTATGTAATAGGTGATACTCTTTTTCAACAGATAGATGTTTTAACTATTGAAAATGCGCAAGGATATGCAACACAATATCCAGTGTGGGTTACGCCAAATGGCAATTTAGGTAAAATACAATCGCTGCAATATTTTGAACTTGGACTACAAGCAGTTGATCCTAGCGGACAACCAGATGGTAAAGATGTTAACTATAAACTAATTGCAGGAAAGTTACCAAATGGATTACAAATTGATAGCAGCGGTCAAGTAACTGGTAATCCAAAAGACACATACAGTATCGATGGTGTGCCAGAAGCAGTTACACAAGATAGAACAAGTAATTTTACAGTTCGTGCAATAGGCGCAAGTGGTTTAATTACCGATAGAAACTTTAGTATAACAATTACAGGTAACTATCCTCCACAATTGCTTACAAGTAATTACAAAAGTCTAGGTGAATTTTCAGATGGTATAGTGATTAGTGTTCCACTTAGTGCCGTAGACTTGAATAATGATACTCTTACTTTTTCTATAATTAATGGATCGCTGCCACTAGGAACTAGTTTAAGTAGTGATGGTATAATTAGTGGTCCACTAATTCCTAATTATGTGCCGCCTATTGGTTGGGACACAGATGCATATCCATTTGATTCTTCACCTTTTGATGAAACAAATCTACAACTTGCGCCAGGACAAAGTTTTATTAATATTGGCAAAATAGTTTATTATTTCACAGTTCAAGTAAGTGATGGTAAAGGTGTTGATATTAAAAATTATAGTATTACCGTAATTAATCATCAAAGTTTAACTGCTGATAATTCGCTACTAACAGATGATGATACTAACTTTACTGCTGATGAAACTAATTACAGATTACCAGTGCTTTTGACTACATCACTAGGTGATTACTCAACTTTCCAAAGTGGTAATTATTTTTCTTTTCAGTTTCAAGGAATAGATTACGATAACGTTCAAGTAGGCTATTCAGTTGTAGGCGGTGGTGATACTGGATTTGATGTAGTAGCATGGGATAGTTCACCATTTGATCCTAGCACATTTGGCTTACCACCAGGTCTAAGTTTAGATTCATCTACTGGTTGGTTAACTGGATATGTGCCGCCACAATCATATATTAATCAAACCTATAATTTTAGTGTTCAAGTTTATAGTTTAGCAGACCCAAACATCGTAAGTTCTTATCAAGTATTTTCTATTACAATTTTAGGCTCACTAAATTTAGGAATTACTTGGCTAACAGATAGTAATTTAGGAAGCATTAATGCAGGCGATATCAGCGAACTTTCTGTAGCAGCAGTATCTTCAAGCGGTAGAAATCTTTATTACTCACTGGCAAGCGGCAGCAAAATACCACAAGGTTTAACATTACTAAATGATGGAAGTATCAGTGGCAGAGTTAGTTTCCAAGAATTTAGTTTAGATAAAGGCACTACAACTTTTGACGTTACTAATTCCAATATTGGTGTAACACTACAACCAACCACTATTGATAGAACTTATAAGTTTATTGTAAACACATATGATTATAGTAAAAGTATCAACAGCCAAAAAACTTTTAATTTAACTGTTAATACCGTAACGTATTCACCTTATGATAATTTGTATATGGCTTGTTTGCCTAGTATTGATAAACGAAATATTATTAATTCTATTTTAGGAAACACAGATTATTTCAAACCAGATGAAATTTATAGACCTAATGATCCATATTGGGGCATACAAAAAGATATTAAGGTTTTGGTTGGTTATGGCTTAACACCGACACAAAGTAGTTCTTATATTGCTGCTATGTCACGCAGACACTATAATAAAAAGTTTTATTTTGGCAATTACAATTATGCAACGGCTAGCGATAGTAATGGTAATGCGCTATATGATGTGATATACGTTAACTTATTAGAAGATACAAAAACATACAATTTTAAAAATGGTATTGAAACTGTAAGCATACCGTCAAGTAGTTTTGTGCTACAAAATGGCACTAGATTATATCCAAATGATCTTAATCTCATGCAAGATGATTTAATCGTAGCAATTGGTGAAACCAATAGCAATACTTTACCTAGTTGGCAAACAAGTATTCAACCAAATGGTCAAATTTTAGGTTTTACTACAGGCGCAGTATTGGCTTATTTGAAACCAGGCACAGGCGAAAAAGTTCTTTATTTGCTTAATAACTATCTGCAAACAGATATTAAACAAATACCATTTGTAGTTGATAGATATATTTTAGATAACAATCTTGATGCAAATTTTAATGTAACTACAGGTAAGTTCCTTGATAAAAAATACACAACATTTGATACAGGTTATGTTTTAGGAATCAATCCATCAGCATATGTTTCTTATGCATTAGATTTACCATTTGATTCTATTAATAATCATACAATAGATCAAATAAATGCTCTTGGCGGATTAGATGGCGACCAAAGCGGTGATTGGAATGGCAAAACAATCGTATTTTCAACGCAAGAAAATTATAATGCAAGTGAGTTTCCTTTCTTGACAAATAATGGATGGAATTTGAATAGCGCAATAGTGCCAGGTTATACAGAAGTTACTAATGGTTCATACAAAATAAATGAGCGTGGTGGAGTTTGGAGCATCTCAATCGCAAATAATACTGTTACACTAACGTTTATTCAACAGATATTAGTCAATCAAGTTGTGTTAGTACAATATGGCAGCAAGGCGGATCAAACATTACAATATAGTGCAGCCAATATTGGAATTAATAGCCAAACTGTTCCAAAGTATGTAAGTGTTAATGTTCAAACTATACAATCAAAATCACCTACTACTTTTGATACTCACAAAACACAGTTTATCAATAACCAAGATCAATATTTGTTGCCATTTGATGGCGACAGTTATTTAAAATTCCCTCGCCAAAATATCTTACAATAAATATTATAAATACAATAGTTGGAAAAAATAAATGAGTAATGTCAATCCAAATAATATAAATGGTGCATATCCTGTTGCTGGCGTTGATAATGATAGCCAGGGTTTTCGTGATAACTTCACCAATATTAAAAATAACTTTGCTTACACGCAAAGTGAATTAAGTGATTTGCAAAGCAAAGCAATTGTAAAGAGTGCTTTAACTGGCACTACCTTAAACAATAACATGGCTGGCACACTAATTACAAGCGCACAATATCAAGATTTTCGTGAGACTGAATATGATAATGGTATTGTTAGCACTAACGTTACTCTAGACCATAGCCGTGCACATTATCATCGTGTTCAAACAAACGGCACAATTACTATTGCTTTCACAAATTTTCCAGCAGCAGGCACAGTAGGTCGTATTCGTGTTCGTATTAACGTTACTAGCACAACACATCGTGTTATTTGGCCAGCAGGTTTAATATACGGAACACAATACCTACAAGATTATAATCAAATTAACAATAGTATTGGTTATACTCAGAGCGGCACAGGATACTATTGGTATGAAATCATCAGCGATGATGGTGGTGCTTCGTATACTATCTTCCCACTAAGTCGCCCTCGTATGAATCCTGATTACTCTTATGCAAACATTAGTAATGGCGCAAGTTATTTGAATACATCAAACGTTACAGCTGTAAGTAAGTTAATTCTTGATAATGGTGCTGCTGGTGCACTTGCTAATGTTAAAGTTACGCTACCTAGTAACCCTATTGATGGTCAATTCCTAACAATTAGTGCAAATGTAAACGTAAGTAACTTGTTTATAGTTGCTGGTAATACAATTAACGGCAATACAACTACACTTACTTCTAATACTCATCTTGGATATACTTTTGTTGGTTCGCCACGTAATCCAACCGTGAATCAGTGGTTCCGCACACAGTTATAATTATTGACTTTTGATACATCAGCGATTATATTAAAATCAGGAGTTTAATAATGACTGATCTAAAAATGTATCAAGATTTTGTGCTAGAAGTAACTAGTGCGCAAAGCAAACATGAATATTCGTTCACTGAACGTTTTGACCAACTAAGTCAATATCAAGAAGATCGCACGAAAATTAACCCCGCACTATTACTAACTGCTGGTATGGGATTAAGTGCTGAAAGCGGCGAATTTAACGAAATTATTAAGAAGATGTTTTTTCAAGGAAAACCACTTAATGCTGAAAATGTATTTCACATGAAGCGTGAACTTGGTGACATTATCTGGTATTGGATGAATGCTTGCACAGCACTTGGACTTGATCCAAATGATGTAATTAATGAAAATGTAAAAAAACTTGAAAGTCGTTATCCAGGCGGTAGTTTTGATGCTTGGCACAGCGAAAATCGCAAAAGTGGAGATTTATAATGTTTAACCCTATGGTTGAAGATTTATCAAAAAAATCATTAGAAGATTTGTTGAAGGCAAGTAACGATTTACATAAAAAAATTAGTTTTATGGGTAAAATGGGCAATTCTAATATGGTAAACCAAATACGTGCTGCATTATTCATTTATCAAGAAGAAATTAACAAGCGATATGCAGCAGAAGCAAGTGCTGCAAAACAAAATCCAATTTTTAATGATAGTTTGGACATAGGATGAGCGATGTAACATGGCACACAGATTTTACTGCTATAAATTGTTATAAGGATATTCTTGAGCCTTGTAGTTATTCAATTACTATTGGTTTTAATGATGAATCACTTAATGAAGAAGACCCACATACTTCATTTGGCAGAGTTCGCAGTCTTATAAAAGATTTATATCAAGATGCAATATTCTCCTATGTTGCTAATCCAATACTTCCTGTTCTTACCAAAAAATTAAAATCTCGTATTATTACACTGCCATATCAACCAAGTAATCTTATTATAGGAATAGTTACTTGGTATAAAATTTTAAGTATTACACAAGGACGAATGTCACTTGAATACATTTCAGTTTCATGCGATAAAAGTGATGATATTGCATTAAATGTTGATGAGGATATGGTCAATAATGAAGAAATAATGTCTGATTTATCGTTTAAGAACTGGGACAAACCAGCATGGTGGTTTAGAAATACTCCAACTACATTTGATATTCCAATAGTTAAGAAAAAAGATGTTGAAGTGCTATATGATGAAAATGAATGGCCAGAATATTTGCAGTGGCAGAAAAAGCCTGTTACAATAGATAAAAAGAAATCAAAAAATAATATTATTCCACTAAAGAAATGGAAGCCAAAGGTCATCAAAGGTGATAAAAACTGACGAATATGGTCGCAGCATAATAAGTGATAGCGAGTTAGCGCAATTACTATATGTAAATCCGCAACTTACTATTGATGATATTGCTATTATTGATCCTGAAAAATATAATTCGGCAATAAAAAGTTTGTATATTGATTATAAACTATTAAAAAAGTTAGCAACACTTAATGGTAGTGCGCATGACTATCATGCAAATAACCAACAAGAATGGTTTATGCCAGATGAATATAAAAATTTAGATATTGCTAAGTGGGTATTAGACCAGTGTGCTGACCAAAATGAATTACAACGAGCAGGTCAAGAACTAATGGAATATGCTGAACGCAACCTATTACCGCTGCTACAATACTTAAAATATCTTGTTGACACTATGCGTATGCATAATGTAGTATGGGGCGTTGGACGTGGAAGTAGTGTTGCTAGTTTTGTTTTATACTTAATTGGTATTCATCGTATACACAGTTTGAAACAAAATTTAAATTTTGAAGAATTTATGCGTTAAATACGCATAGGAGTAATAAATGCATCGTACTGCAAATGGAAAATTTTTAGACATGAATGCTCTAAAAATTCAACAAGAAAGAACTATTGCTGTGGGAAACAGCCGTCAAAACGCACGCGGAGATATATTAGGACCAGGAGGACAGATTGTGGTTTCTAGAGATGAATTAGTAAATGAATATTACAAAAACCAACAAGGCGCAAGTTTAAACAGCGATCCTATCTATACTAATGCTGATGAAGCAGCAAGTGCTGTAATAGCAGATAACTTTTTTGAACCCATGCCAAATGGATTAGAAGAAGTAAATATATCACAAGAAAATTTAATTGAAGTAAATCCAACAAGTGAGCCAAGTGGGATTGGCGGGCTTAATGATGCTAAAGCCAAAAGTGCAGAACTTGCGGAATTGCTTCGAGCACAACGCAGAAGAATATAATGACAAATTTCCCACAACAAGAACCACAACGAATTTTTCATCCTATTGACGACAGTCAAGACAACGCAAATCAAACAAATATAAATTTACTTGATGATGATAAAAATATTGTAGTACAACCAAAAAATACTACATATGATTATATTAATGAAATAAGAAACAGTCAAAGAAATGCAACGGTGATTATACATGGCAACAGCGACACAAATTAAAGGTGCTACAAGCAGTTTACATCACATTTTAGGTGATTATCGTAAAATTACTCCTACTAAAAATAATGTTCTTGTAAAAGACATGGAATTTGGTGAACGCATGACACTTGGTGGTATCATCATTCTTGATGATGATAAGAAAGGTCAAGGCATTCGTCCACGTTGGGCAGAAGTAGTAGCTGTTGGCAGACTACAAGAAGACGTAAAACCAGGCGAATATATCCTAGTTGCACATGGTCGTTGGACACGTGGTCTTGATATGACAGATGAATATGGTGAAACTACTACAGTTCGTCTTGTTGATCCTAAAGATATTCTACTTTCAAGCGACGAGCCACCAAAAGAAAATTTGACCTTTGGCGATTATATTTGACAAAATATAAAAACTAGTTTATAGTAAATCTATGATTACAAATTATCTTTGGACAGAGAAATACCGCCCACGCACGGTAAACGATTATGTTTGGCGTGATGATGCCCAACAAGCACAAGTTCGACAGTGGGTAAGTGAAAAGAATATTCCGCATCTGCTATTCAGTGGTGGACCAGGCACAGGTAAAACTACGCTTGCAAAGGTTCTCATGAATGATCTTGGCGTAGAAGATTATGATATTATGCAAATCAACGCTTCCAGAGATAACGGCGTTGACTTTATTCGTGAACGTATTGAAGGTTTTGTATCAACAATACCATTTGGTGAATTTAAGGTAGTGCTGTTAGATGAGGCAGATTATCTGTCACCTAACGCGCAAGCGGTGCTGCGAGGTTTGATGGAGACTTATAGCAGCACCGCTCGTTTTATTATGACATGCAACTATCCTAACAAGATTATTCCAGCACTTCATAGTCGTTGTCAAGGTTTCCATATTGAGAAACTTGACAAAACAGAGTTTACTGCTCGTGCTGCCACAATTCTTGTTGAAGAAAATATAAACTTTGATCTAGATGTGTTAGACACTTATGTAAGCGCACAGTATCCTGACCTTCGTAAGTGCATTAACTCACTACAAAGTGGTAGCAGCGGTGGTGTGTTACAAACTATTTCTCAAGGTTCACAGAACAGCAATGACTATCGTTTACAAGCAGTTGAATTATTCAAAGCAAGGAAGATTCGTGAAGCACGTAAATTAATATGCAGCCAAGTGCGTCCCGATGAAATGGAAGAAGTATTTCGTTGGATGTATGATAATCTTGACTTATTTGCAAGCAACGATGAAAACAAAGACCGTGCAATTATCATCATCCGTAATGGCTTAGTAAATCACAGCATGGTAGCAGATGCTGAAATTAACTTAAGTGCAACATTTTGTGAGTTAGCCGATCTACATGACTAAAAGCACACCTGAATCTTTTTTGCATTGGTTTTGGCAAAATTATAACCAAAAACATAAAAAAAGAAAATTTACACAAAAAGAAAAAGATTTGCTGCGTCCTATAGCAGAGGTATGCGCAATAATGGACGGTAATGCTTTCTTTGGTATGACACGTAACGATCAAGGCGAAGATACTTGGTATGAACAGTATCTACCAGAAGCATGGGCAATATACAAAGCACAAGGCAAAAACGGCGGTTGGATTAACCAAACAAGTTGGGCGATGGATAGCCAACATGAAAATACCGCCGTTAAAGATGCCTATGAACAGTGGCGTTTGTTAAAATTATTAAGTCGTAAGACTATTTGATATCTCCGTAAATTCTTAGAATTTCCTCTACTGCTGGATGGCGTTCAATATCGTATCCTGTAAATTCTACGGTGCCAACATAGTTACTGTCGCGGAATTGATTAACTAGTTTGTTAAAATCTAGCAATCCATTTTCACCTTCTGTTCTGTCAGTCTGTCGAACATCTCCTGTTACTATGATACGACTTCCTTCACCTATACGTGTTAATAACATTTTCATTTGATTAGGCGTTGCATTCTGCATTTCATCTGCAATAATTAGTGCATTTTTGAATGTTCTACCACGCATAAAAGCAAGTGGGCAAATTTCAACAACACCATTTTCGATCATAGAAAGTGTTTCTCGTGGCGTATAATATTCATGCAGCACATCAAATAGTGGTTTAGTCCAAGGTTCCATTTTTTGAACTAAATCACCTGGTAAAAAACCATGTCTTTCACCTTCAACACCAACTGCTGGTCTTGTCATTACAATTTTATCAATTTGACGTTCTTTAAGGAATTTAATAGCAGCCTGCATAGCAAGTAAAGTTTTACCAGTTCCTGCTGGTCCACTTGCAATTATAATACTTACAGAAGGGTCCATAAGCAGTGCTAGGTAATTTTCCTGATTTAAATTTCTAGGGATAATTTCAACAGTTCGTTTTCGTTGAGGTAGAAACTGTTCTATTTGCGTTACGTTGTAATAATTTTTAGATTGAGATGCGTTGTTTGGGTTCATTTGTTCTTTTAGTTTCTGTTTACGCTTCATGAATTATTATCTTCCTGTGCTGGTTGTAGCACAAAAATATTTAATTTTTATTATTAACAGTTTTATGTAAAGTTTGCACATGTAATATAAGCATAAATATTTTAAGGTTGTGACTATGGATATTAAACAGAATTTAAAAGCAATTAAACAAATCTACATGAGTGATGCTGCAATAAGCATGCTATGTGACTTTGAACGTGTTCTTGATAATATGGACTTCTATACTTTTCCTAACTGGCGCATAGGTGAGTTAGTTGAAGGTCCAATTATTAGTCGTTACTGGGTCAAATGCACATTTATGTGGCCATTAGAAAGAATGCCAGACCCTGCTGCTGCAAAAAGACTATTACCATATGGCGCAAAGATTAACTATAAAAAAGATAAAGTGCAAATGCCTGTTAGCATTAGAAGTCCAGGCGACATTAGACCAGGCAGTCATAAAGGAAAATTAGTTGATTTTCCTATATGGTATGTAGAAATACTACTTCCAAAAAAATTACTTAATGATATTAAACAAGGCAGTGTTGATATTGCTGGTGAAGAAATTGATTTGGCAGACTTACAAACTAGTATTGAAAAAAGTTTAACAGATCAAACTAATCAAGATAATGAAGAAGGTGAAGATAATGAACAACCAACTTAATGAAGGTTTAGTTATTGACGATTTAAAATATCTTGTTGCCAATACAATTCATATTGATGAATTTAACAGTAAGATGGGTGAGTCTAATGATGTAATAACTTTAAGTTTTAAAGTTAAAGATTTAATGCCTGCTAATGATTTGGTTAGTTTCTTAGAAAATGGATATGATTTTGTACTTGACGCTGATGTAAGCAGCGGTGAAATACATGATAATGAAAGAATAGTATTTGTTGAAGTTCAACGCAGTCCTAGTGTTTATAAACAAATTGATGAAATGCTAGATGATTTGAATTATCTAACAGGTGTAAAGCGTAATGAGTGGAAATTTCGTTGGTATAAAAGTAATAACTATGAACCTATGAATGAAGAAAATTTTAATAAAATTGTGCCCTCAACACCAGAAAGTTATGAGAAAACAATTTTAGAATATAACAAAGTAAAAAGTGAAACACAAAAGTTAAATAGTGATATAGAAGCAATAAAGAAACTTAGTGGAATCAATTGATGTTTGGATTTTCAATTTATAAAATATTGGCAGTAGTTTTACTAATAGGTGCAGTAGTAGGCTACTTTAAGTATACACAGGATGAACTAGCAAGATTGAATCAGGAAGTAGCAAGCAAGGATTTTGCTCTAAAAACTACTACTGCAACACTAGAAAAAACACAAGCCGATCTCAAAGAACAACAAGCAATTTCACAAAAAACATTTGATGATTATCAGGCTGCTCGTAGTGAAGTAAATGACATTCAAGAAAAATTTACAAAAAATAACCGTGATCTTGGTGCATTTGCAGCCAGTAAGCCTACAGAATTACAAAAGCGTATGAATGATGCTACAGCAAAGTCATTCCGCTGCATAGAAGATACAGTCAATAAAGGTATAGCAAATGCTCAAGGTTGTTAAAACCATTCCACTATGTTTATTACTTGCTGCATGCCAGACAGCACAACCAACTACAGCAGTAGTAACTGTAGAACGTCCTACACTAGTGCTTCCGAGTGTAGACCAAATTAAACTAAATGATATTGAATGGCATGTAGTAAATAAATCAGCAAAACCAGGAAGTGAAGATCACATTGACACGGCATTTGGAAAAGCACATAGCGAAAGCCTTTTCGCCATTAATCCAAGAGATTATGAAGACTTGGCAGTCAACCAAGCCAACCTTGTTAAAGTTATTAGACAGTATCAAGCACAAATTAACGCCTATAAGCAATACTACGATAGCCAAGCCACCAAAGATGGAACTACCAAAACTTCAACCACTCAAGGAAACACAAGTGGCAGTAGTAATTGAAGAAGATGATGAGCCAGTTGGACCACGCCGCATGGCAGATGATGAGCGTCCAGAAGATGCGCAGTTAAAAACTGCTGTTCCTGTTGCACCCGTAGTTACACTATCAGAAGCCGATCAAAATAATATTGAACTTCGTAAACTTCGTTTAGAAGAAAGACGTTTTGAGTTAGAAGAAAAAAAAGAATTTCATAAAATGGCGCTTGAAGATCGCCATGAAGATCAAAAAGAAGATGAAGTTGCATATGAACGTGCACAAATAGCAAAAGATGAAAATAAAAAAGAAGAAAAAGCCAGCGAACACTGGATGAAAGCATATTGGCGTCCAGCAATGGGTTGGCTTTATATGTTAATTTGTTTTTTTGACTTTGTTATCGCACCAGTATTAAGTATGTTAATGCCAATTTTCTTAAAAAGTCTTGGTGCGAATACCGTTACATATACACAGTGGCAAAGTTTAACACTTGCAAATGGCGGATTAATTCATCTTGCATTTGGTGCTATTTTGGGCGTAACTGCTTGGGGCAGAACACAAGAAAAAAATGCAGCAGCAAACGCAAATAGCAGTGCAAATAATCCACCAAAAACTGGTAGTATAAGCACAACTTAATTGACAATTGCTCAAATTTCTGATAATTAATTGTATAGGAGTTCAACTATGCAATCTGTCTTTATTCAAGATTTTTTTGAGTTTTTCAAACTTTTGCGTCTTAAAGCAAATAAGTTAAACAAACCAAAAGAAAAATATACTGGTCCCCTTTTTGATGCGATGGGACAAATTAATAATAATGTGCCTGGCGATTTAATCGTTGAGGCTATGAAAAAAACTAATGTGCGCAAATTAGCACTTTTTGCAAGATATTCACAAGAAAAAGATGGCAGAGGTCACACCCTTGAAATTGCAAAAAAATACCCACAATTTATTATGTTAGGGACTACAAAGCGTAATGATCAACGTGGTGATTTAAGCGATGAATTTATTAATCAGATTATGAAAGAAGTTAATGCAGGTTGTAAATTTATTGGTGAATTGCACTACAACCATGCAGATAAACAACATGTTATTGAATATAAAGAAACAAATTTGACTGGTGAAAGATATGTTGATCCAAATGGTCCAAATAGCAGAAAACTTATGGACTTCTTGCGTGGCAAAAATGTTCCCGTAATGGCTCACTGGGAAAATTATAATTGGGAACGTGATTGGCCATCTTTTAACAAATTGTTTGCTGATTACAGGGATGTTGATTTTATCATACCACACTGTGCATATACTAACCAAGAATATGCTAATGAAATTATGACTTATCATAGTAAAAATGTTTATATGACACTTAGCAAAAAAGACATGTTTCACTTTAGAAAAATTTGGCTTAATAAGTATGGCGATTGGGTAGGTAGATATAGTTTACTAAGTCGTAAGAAACAAGCAACACTTGAAAGCAGCATGTTAAATCTCGATGGCACTATTAAGCGTGAGTGGATGGCTTTCTTGCATAGATGGCAAGACAATATCATGTTTGCTACAGATTGTCATACTATTGCTGCGTGGGAACACTATGAACAAATTATTGATGTATGGCGTGAAATTTTAGCGCAAGTTCCTGAACATATTAGGGAAAAAATTGCATATAAAAATGCGCAAAGACTATTTGAACGCAAATGAATCATTATGAAACTCTTGGAGTGGCACAAAATGCCACTCCAGAAGAACTTAAATCTGCATTCAGAAAACTAGCAAAGCAACATCATCCTGATGTAGGCGGCGATGTTGCAAAGTTTCAAGCAATAAATGAAGCATATAATACGCTAAGCGATCAAAATAGTCGTGCGCATTATGACCATACACTTCGTAATCCACAACCACAATTTCAACATAATCCATTTGCACAACGTGCTGGTAATCCATTTGAATTTCACTTTAATTTTGGTGGCGGACCAGACCCTATGGCTGCATTTCATGACCAATTCTTTAACCAATTTGGATTTCAAACAAGACAACAGCCTAGAAACCGAAATTTACGCATAGTTTTAGAATTACATTTTTTAGAAACACTTTATCCTATAACAAAAACAGTGGAATATAAAACTTCAAACAGTATGGAAAAAATTAATATTGAAATACCAGCAGGCGTTGAAGATGGATTTGTATTTCAAGTTGTAGGCAAAGGAGATGATGGTAATCCAAGCATACCACGTGGTAACTTAGATATTCAAATAAAAGTAAACCGTCACGCCAGATTTCGCCGTGAAGGTGAAAATGTAACAGAAGATATTACAATTGATGCTTTTCAGGCTATGACTGGCTGTGTTGTTCCACTTGACTTACCTAGCGGCAAAACAATTGAACTCAATATACCACATGGCACACAATTTGGCAGTCAATTTGGCATTACAGATGAGGGTTTTCCGCGTCAAAATGGCACACGTGGCAAATATATTGCAAAAATTAATATTAAAATTCCATCAATTTTTACTACAGAACAACTTAAATTAATCCAAAAAATACTTGAACTTAAACCAATAAATACTTGACAGAAAGTAAAATGGTGTTATATTAGTATTATGACCCAATCAAATAACTTTAATTCTAATGGCGACCTTGAAAAAGTAGTTAAAATAGCAAAGCAATTTGCTATTGATAACAATCACCAATATTATACTGTGGAACATTTGCTAGTCAGTATGCTCCATGAGCGTGGTTTTCAAAATTTACTAGAACAAATCGGTATTGATGTTCCTAATTTAATTACAGAATTAGAAAATTATATTTTTGAAAATATACCACAAAGTGATGATATTGTAGAACCCAAGAAAACACATGCACTTGAACGTGTTTTTAATCGTGCTTTCACACAAGTAATCTTACTTGGTCGTCAGCAAATCAACTTGACTGATTTGTATCTTAGTATCAGTAAAGAAACACAAAGTCATGCTGCGTTTTATCTAAAAAAATATGGTGTTGATCCAGAAAAAGTTATTGAAGAATTTACAAAGCATCGCAAAAAAGGTGTACATGTTGGCAACGCCTTAGATGAGTATTGCACAAATCTAAATGATTTAGTTATAAATGGCAAGATTGATCCTGTTATTGGTCGTGCAAGTGAAATTGCTGACATGACACAAATTCTTGCACGTAAAAATAAATGTAATGTTATTCTTGTTGGCGATCCAGGTGTTGGTAAAACTGCTATTGCTGAAGGTCTTGCATATAATATTGTGAATAATGATGTTCCTAAGTTTTTGCGAGAACATGATGTTTATAGTTTGAATATTGGTTCGTTACTTGCTGGCACCAAATATCGCGGTGATTTTGAAGAGCGACTACAAGAAATACTTACTGCTGCAACAGAACGCGGTAATGTTATTCTTTTTATTGATGAAGCACATCAAATGCATGGCGCAGGTGCTGGCAGCAATAGTAATGTTGATTTTGGTAATATGATTAAGCCAGCACTTGCACGTGGTGACTTTAAGGTTATTGCTTCTACTACATGGGAAGAGTATACCAAGCATTTTGAAAAAGACCGTGCTCTTATGCGCCGTTTTAATAAAGTAAATGTAGGCGAACCAAGTATTGAAGATTGTAAAACAATCATGCTTGGAATTAAACCAAATTATGAAACATTTCATAACGTAAAAATAACAGATGCTGCTGTAATTGAAGCAGTAATGTTAAGTCATCGCTATCAAGCAGACAAAAAATTGCCAGATAAAGCAATTGATTTAATTGATAGTGCAGCCGCACTAAGACGCACACAATCACGTGGATCACGAACAATTGATGTTGCGCAGATTCGTCGTGAGTTAAGTCGTATTACTGGTATTCCAGAATCACAGTTAGGTGTAGAAAATACACAAAAACTAATGCCCAACCTTGACAAAGAAATTAAAGCAAAAGTTTATAATCAAGATACGGCCGTAGATGCTGTTCTTGACCGTGTATTGGTAAGTCAGGCTGGCTTAAAGGCTGACAACAAACCTGTTGGTTCCTTCTTATTTCTTGGACCTACTGGCACAGGCAAAACAGAACTTGCCAAACAATTAAGTGAAAGACTTAATATGAAACTGTTGCGTTTTGATATGAGTGAATATCAAGAACGGCATAGCATTTCAAGATTGATTGGTGCGCCACCTGGCTATGTTGGATACGAAGATGCTAACCTTGCGGGTGGATTGTTAATTAGTGAAGTAGCCAAAAATCCACACTGTATTATTCTATTTGATGAAATTGAAAAAGCACATCCTGATGTTGCACAAGTATTGCTGCAAGTTATGGACGAAGGTTTTATTACTGGCACAAACGGCAAACGTGCTGATTGTCGCCAATCACTACTGATTTTGACAAGTAATCTTGGTGCCGCTGACAGTGAACGTCTTGTTATTGGCTTTGGCAACCAAGATCGTAGTGATGCCGTAGATGCTGCTGTTAAAGAACATTTTCGTCCAGAGTTTCGCAATCGTGTAGATGCGATTGTTACATTCAATAAATTAGATACCAAAACCATCCGCAAAATTGCTGAAAAGTTTATCGCTGAACTACAGGCACAAATGGTTGGTAAAAACATCACTCTCGATGTTACCGATACTGCATATGATTGGCTTGTCAAGAAGGGTTATAGCCCACAACTTGGCGCAAGACCAATGAGCCGCACAATTCATGAATATATTAAAGTTCCGTTAGCAAAGAAAATACTGTTTGACAAATCACAAAACGGTGTTACAATTAAAGTAGACTTGCTTAATGACAAGTTAGAATTGGTGGCGAAAAATGACAGTAACAGAACAAAAGATAATTGAGTATCAGGAAAAGTTCAAAAGCATGCTTCCGAGTTGGCGTGTGAACAGTGAGGCTAAAACTTGGTATAAGCAAAAGTATAGATTCCGTTTGGAATTGGGTTGCAATGGTCACTATGAAGAAGTGCAACGTTGGATGTGGACTCATGCGAAGACTATCATAGACCAAGTTCGTGATATTGATCCATATGCACGTACGCGTCGTGAAGGTTATCTGCGTATTTTTACCAATCAAACAGCCGTGCTTGATGCGTTTCTTGACAACCCAGAACTGCGTCCTCTTGTTTATCGTTTAACTACAAGTAGTACGCAGTATATTGACGAGTTGAATAATCTTGATAATATTGCTGTTGATGTAAAACTTATCAGTGAAAAAAAGTATAACCCAGATATCCAATATCAGGTTGACTTTAATACATATTGGGGTTGGCAATCTGATCTTAACAATAAACAACTACAGCGTGAGAAGTTGGTTGCGCTGTATAAATTTGTTGAAAGCAATAATGATGACCTAAGCATGAATGATGATCTTGAACGTTGGTGCAAACGTGCTGTTACTGGTAAAGATACATTTGGATATTATTATGGTGCCGTTCGTGTATTCTGCAAAAGTAGCGATAATATTCCGCTGCTATATATGCTGTTTCAGAATGGCATCCACAAGATTTATAAACATGCAAAGAAGGAAAATAAAATATGAATGGCAATCTTGCAAAAGCACTTATTGATCGTGGTATTATAAATCGCAAAACCAGAATACTTGCCAAGTGTCCTGTCCAAGCATTTGGTGGTATGCCCACAGAAGAATTGATGTTCTTAAATGTTGACCGTGTGCATCATGAAGATGGTATATACAAGTTTATTGCAAGTCATAGAAATGGTCGCAAATATAGCGTTCCCAATGACAAAATTATTGAAATTGATGGTATGGAACCTGTGCGTCTTGGTTTGGCATTTGATATTAAAGCCGATGGACTCAAAAAAGGCGCAGGCAAAAAGCGTGGCCGCAAGCCACGAATAAATACTACGGAGCAATTAAATGGCTAAAATCTACGAAGAAGTATTAGTTATCAAAGTAAGCAAACTTGTTGCTGACAAAAATTCAAGTAATCAAGACATCCTGCGTGATGATATTGTTGAAAGTATTGAAAGTGTTGTTCAGGAATTAGTTGGCAATAATATAATTGTTGAAGTTGAAAAAGCGGAATAATAATGGCAAGTATACCACAAGTAGTGCTAAGTGCAATAAGTTTTGGTCAAGTTTACCCACCATATGATGGTATTAGCACAACTTGGAGCAGCAACCAGTTAAAAGGTAATGGTTACTATGGCTATACTGATGGTCTACACACTGTAAGTTATAAATTAACAAACTTTGTTGGTATTATTAAATTTCAAGCAACTCTACTACAAAATCCAACCGATAGTGATTGGTTTGATATTACTTCAACTGCAATCGGTGATGGCAGCACTCCTACTACTGGAAATTATTTCTTTAACTTCACTGGCAATTTTGTATGGTGCCGTGCGCATATTACAAACTTTGCTAGTGGTAATATCAATCAAGTTCTTTACAATACTTAAAAAATTCTACCATAGTGACTAAATTAGATAATTAATTATATCTACACATTATGGAAAGATCAATGACAGAAACACTTAATCCACAAAATCAACAACAACCCAAAGCCGAAACATTCGGTTTGCCACCAGAAGCATTAGATTTTCTTCGCAAACAACATATTCATTTTTGTTTACCTATGTATGGTGGTTTATGTAATGAAGCCACTTTTATTGCTATGATTAAGTTTGGCATTATTGCTGGTAAAATGGGATTAAATTATAGTATTGATACTATGGTTAATGAATCACTTATTACTCGTGGACGCAATAACCTAGTAGCAAAATTCTTGTTTAATCAAGCAGCAACACATCTTATGTTTATTGACGTTGATCTTGGTTTTGACCCAGAGGCCATCATTCGTTTGTTACTTGCAAATCAAGATGTTGTTGGCGGTGTATATCCTATGAAGCGTATTCCTATTCGCTATGTTATTAACACAGTTCCTAACCCAATTTCTATGGGTGATCTAGTTGAAGTTTCTACACTAGGTACAGGATTCATGATGGTAAAACGCCATGTAATTGAACAATTGATTTCGCTGCATCCTGAATTAAAATATCGTGATAATATTGGTATTGGTGCGCAATACGAACCACTTATGTATGGTTTATTTGATACCATGATTGACAAAGATGACAACTATCTTAGTGAAGATTGGACATTCTGTTATCTATGGCGCATGGCTGGTGGTAAAATTTTTGCTGATACTGGTATTAAACTTGATCATACTGGTTATCACAAATATGAAGGTGATGTTGAAGAACTAAAGAAAGTTCTAACAAATCAAGTTAGTAATGGCGGGCCGCATCATCTAAATCCTGATGCAAAATATCCGCTAGAACAAGCACAACAACCACCACAGCAAGTTAAACCAATAAAATTAAATCTTAAGAAAAAAGATAGTGTAAAATAAGGTTAAACTATGAGTATTCAAGTAGAAACAGAAACAGTTGATATTAAGGTTACACTTGATAGTGACTGGCACAACGAGCCACCAAAGTTTGCTGTTCTACTTGATAATGAATTAATCGAAGACGGTGTAGTAATTGAAAAAAATAATGACAATAACGAAAAAGTTATTAGTTTTTCACGTGAACTTACAGAAGGTGAGCATACTATACAAATTCGATTAATTGACAAAACAAATATTCATACTAAGTTAAATGAAAAATATGAAATTGTTGCAGATCAAATATTAAACATAAAACAAATAGAAATAGATGAAATTGAATTAGATTATCTTTTTTATAATTTAGGAAAGTATCATAAACAAATGAATGAAAATGTAGACTTTCCATTTTACGAAGCAGAGCCTCTACCTGATTCATACAAAAACTTAGGTTGGAATGGTGAATGGCGTTTAACATTCTCTGTTCCAACCTATATCTGGTTCTTAGAAAACCTATAAATATTTTATAATGTTTATAAACCAAATACTAACAGAAGCACCAAAAGTTGGTCGTGCGTTCCAACACCTTGAAGACCTTGTTCTTATTGAAGGAAGTTTAGGTGCTGAAAAAGCAATTAATAAACTTGCTAATATATCACGCAATCCACAACAGATACGCTGGAAGTGGGATGGCAAGCCACAAGTTTATTGGGGTCGTGAGCCTGATGGTAAGTTTATCATGGTTGGTCATAATGGCTGGTTAAAGAAAACCATAGATGGTAAATCTCAATCACCAAGTGAACTTGCACGTTTTATCATGCAAACTGGTAAAGCAGAAACACCAGAAGAAATTGCGAATCGTCAAAAATTTGCAACAGAGTTTGCTAGTCTTTGGTCACTATTCGAAGCGGCAACACCAAACAATTTTCGCGGTTATGTTTATGGTGATTTGTTGTTTATGGCTCGTCCTAAGTTGCAAGATGGTGCGTATAGTTTTACACCTAATAATGTAACTTATACTGTTAGTTCTACGAGTGAACTAGGTCAACGTATCAGTAAAGCAACAGCAGCCGTTGTTGGTCATGCTTTCTTTCCACAATTTGGTATGGGCGATGATGAACAACAACCTATAAGTGATTTTAGTGCATTTAATAAAACTGCTGGTCTTATTGTGCTAGGACCACGTTATGCAGCATCAAAGCCACAAATAGATACAACTGCAGTTGCCAATTTACAAAAATATGTTGCTACCAACAAAAACGCTATTGATAATTTCTTAAATGACCAAAATCTTACTGCTATGAAAATGGCTGGATTTAAGGGTATCTTATATAATTTTAATAATCAAATGGCACGTACTGGAACCACCAAAGGTTTAGCAAATAAGTTTTTAGAGTGGTTACCAAGCAGTCGTCAAAGTGTGCCTATGCAGAATAAAATTACCGAATGGGTTACTAAGAATCAACGTGGATTCCTTGCTACATTTAATGTATTGGAAAATCTACGTGCAATTAAAGATAGCATTATTGCGCAACTTGACGCAGAAAGCGGTGACATACAGCAAACAACCAAAGGCGAGGCTGGCGGTGAAGGCTATGTAGTATATGGTAAAACAGGCGAACCAAATGTTAAGTTGGTTCCAAGACATCGTTGGACACCAACCTAATGCGTATAAGTGAAATAGAAACCACGCCACAAAAAACTGGACCGGGTTATTATGAATTGTTTCGTAATGGTAAGCCAAACGATATGCACGATAATGCAAAGTTTTTTAATTCATATGATGAAGCAGTAGATTGGTATACAAAATATCGGATTGATTATGCCATAAAAAATAATGGTGCTAAACCAGAAGAGTTTAGCGTTGTTCGTGATTCTAATACATGGGAATATTTTAATACGCTGCCATCACCCGCAAAAGAAAAAAACAATAGGCTGATTGATCCAAAATATTTTGCTGATGCATTAAAGTTTTGGACAGATTATTATGGCGATAGTCGTCGTGGAGCAGTTGAAATTTATGATTATAGCAATGAAGTTGATGCTATAATACAACAAGGTGGTGTGCTATATCGTATTGTATTCTTACAAAAATTTGAAGATTTGAATCGCACAGATTTAGGTTCACACTGGACCGTTGATCGTGATGTTATTGATGATTATATAGAAGGTGTTGAAGGTCGCACACATAGCGAAGGCAAAGAAGTTTATGTTTTACTCACTGCTACAACTCCACCAAACAATATTGATAATTTAAGCGTAGATGTTCGTGGTAATCCAGAAGAAAAAGAAGTGAATATCATCAATCCACGTGCTTGCAAATACACTGCACAGATTCTTGGCAGTAAAGAAGTAATAGCGTTAAATTAAATCCAGATAAATATTTTATCTGGATTATATGATGACCTTAACCACTCGCACTAATTTTAATGAAGCCGTTGGACCACATGTAAGTTTTGCATTTATGAGAAGTAATCCTCCCCATTATGGCCACAAGGGTGTAATTTCTACAGTATCTACATCTGCAAAAAATGGTGCTTGGGCATTATTTTTTAGTAAAAGTCAAGATTCCA
>Ga0208379_1000182_pt1 | contig 29498 bp, 29 predicted proteins | sample CryBogCBE02Aug07_FD_184559 | JGI IMG/M metagenome (GOLD analysis project Ga0208379, IMG submission 184559) | Freshwater microbial communities from Crystal Bog, Wisconsin, USA - CBE02Aug07 (SPAdes) | ecosystem: Environmental > Aquatic > Freshwater > Lake | place: Crystal Bog, Wisconsin, USA... | reverse complement strand
GCACTACAACCATCTGCACCTGTAGCCGAAACTGACACACCTGCACCGGCAGCAGATACAGCCGCACAAGGAAATTAACATGATCAAGCACGTTGGTAAACACAACAGTAAAAAAATTGTACTGCTATGGAGAAAGGTGCCTAATGAAGATCATATGGCACTTGTACTATATAGTGATACTCTTCCGAGAATGATTCATGACGAAGTAATGAAGCAATTGGAAAGTCCAATTGGACAAAATGCCAAGGATTTCAGTGATGTACTATTCCGTACAACATTGAATGACGGGCGCAATGCGTTGGAAGTTTTACACCGCGAGGGATTTATTAAAAAGGTTCCAACCAGTCAAGTTTTAATTACACCCACAATGAAATCCAGTGTTCGTTTAGATGAACTAAATGGCATCCTAGACGAAATGGACAAAGGTGACGAAGCACTAAAACGCCTTGCCGATATTGACAGAGAAGCCGGAATGCAACCCAAGAAACGTGTTCGAGAAGGTCGCGAAGTTGGAATGCCACCAAACAACGCCAGCCTGAGCAGAACCAATCAAGCAGTTGATCCAACTGCTACCGCAGCAGCATATGTAAAAGGTGTTATACCAGATGATGCAGTACTGACTGACGAGCATCTAGCACAACAACGAATTTCACAAGCTGAAACAATGAAGAAGCAAGCAGAGCAATTACTTGCCGAAGCAAAGAGATTAGAAGCGGAAGCAAATGATTTATCCCCTGCGAAAAATGTCAAACCAACAAGAGCCAAAAAAGCCAAAGCAACCGAGAAGTCGGCGGCTTAATTTAAACAGCAAGGACAAATGGGAACGACTTCTTAAAGAAATCGTTAAAGAACAAGTTCCCGTTACAGTTCTTAAAGATATATGTGTCAATTTAAAAGATGGCACCACTGTGGAAGTTGATGTTGAGCAACTGCTCAGTGAGGGAGTTGATCCCGAACAATTGGAAAAAATTATCAACAAAAAACTTGCTCAGTTAGACATGTACATATCAGATGTGGACTTTCACATCAGTGTAGACAGTGTGGCAAAAACTGTACAACCGTACACAGACAAAATACTTAAAGATCTATGATAAATGCAATCTTTGCTGCCGACATGTTCGGTGGCATGGGTTACCAAGGCACTTTGCCCTGGCCCCATAATTCCGCTGACTTAAAACATTTTCAACAACTAACTGAAGGTGACATTGTGGTAATGGGTCGTCGCACATATGATGACCCCAAAATGCCCAAACCCTTGCCTGATAGGACAGTTTATGTGATCAGTAATCGAATGATCGCAGATAGTGTGCATCAAATTCAGGGCGATATTGTGAACGAGATATTACGATTAGAACAAGCCAACCCCGATCGAACTATTTGGGTTATTGGTGGTGCTGATGTATTAGAAAAATGCGAAAGCATTTATGACAGAATATACTTGACACACATCAAAGGTTCTTATCGTGCAGACACAAAAATTAATCTTAAATCATTTTTGTCAGGGCGATTAATGCGTAGTGCAAGTGCTGCCCCAGAAGATGACTGTACATTCGTTGAATACGAATCAATTTTTCGAAGATCCAAATAACATTACCAGTATTATTGCTTTTTCAATTAATTAACGTATAATATATAATATGAAGCAATACTTATCCGCACTAAAACAAGTACTTGAACACGGTACAAAACATCAGGACCGAACAGGCACTGGAACAATAAGCCAATTTGGCTTACAACAACGTTACGATTTAAGACAGGGCTTTCCAGCAGTTACTACAAAAAAATTAGCTTGGCGGAGTGTGGTTTCAGAATTGCTTTGGTTCATTGAAGGTTCAGGGGACGAACGGCGCCTACGGGAAATCTTACACGGGGATAAAAACTCTCCAAAAGACACCATCTGGACTGCCAATGCCATGGCACCTTACTGGAAGCCCCGTGCTCAATTTGACGGGGATTTAGGTCGCATATACGGTGTGCAATGGCGCAACTGGAATGGCATAGATCAGTTAGCCACGTTAATTAATGATATTAAAACTAATCCATATAGTCGTCGGCACATATTAAGTGCTTGGAATGTCAGTGACCTAGATCATATGGCATTACCACCCTGTCACGTTATGGCTCAGTTTAGTGTAAGATCAGTACAAGATGGACCTGACGAACTCAGTTGCCAAATGTACCAACGAAGTTGTGATATGTTTTTAGGGGTTCCATTTAATGTGGCAAGCTATAGCTTGTTAACGCATATGATTGCTCAAGTGTGCAATTTAGCCATTGGTGAGTTTGTTCATGTTCTCGGTGATGCTCACATTTACCTTAATCACGTAGAGCAGGTAAATGAACAATTGAAACGTGAACCCTTACCTGCGCCACAACTATGGCTCAATCCCGAAATAAAAGACATTGACAAGTTTACTATGGCGGATATAAAATTATTAAACTATCAATCACATGATGTGATCAAAGCGGAGATGGCAGTATGAGATTTCTAGTTACAGGCGGTGCTGGATTTATTGGACACAATGTGGTTCGCTATTTGGAACAAATGGGACATGAGTGCATTATACTTGATAGAATAACTGACTATGGCTTTGTTGATAAAAAAGAATTAGAATATTTAAAACGAGAAAGACTAAAGCGCATACATGCCAGTATACACCATATCGATTTGCGTGATCATGCGGCAGTAAAAACAATGATGGGCAGCTTTGAATTTGGTGGTGTTATACATCTTGCTAGTTTTCCTAGGCAGAAGGTATTTGCAAAAAATCCTGTATGGGGTGCTGAAGTGATGGGCACTGGATTGATCAACTTGCTAGAGTGGACTCGCGCATATCAGATACCCAAGTTTGTGTATGTGAGTTCAAGTATGGTGTATGGGAATTTTAGAGACGGTGTCAGAGAAGATGCAGAATGTCAGCCAACCGGGCAATATGGTATCATGAAATACATGGGGGAGAAACTGGTCGAGGATTATGCCAGCCGTGGTGCTTTTGATTATACTATTGTTCGTCCCAGTGCCGTATACGGTGAGTTGGATGTTGAAGATAGAGTAGTGTCAAAGTTCATGCTGGCAGCAATGCGTGACCAAACAATCACAGTGCGTGGAGCAAACGAATCATTGGATTTTACTCATGTTGATGATATAGCACAGGGCATAGCATTGGCAGCTGTTAAATCAGAGGCCAACAGCAATACCTATAACATGACTCGTTGTGCCAGCAAACAAATTACTCTTTTAGATGCAGCTGCATTGTGTATCAAGATTGTGGGCCAGGGCAAGATAGATATACAAGACAAAGATCCCAATTTTCCCAGTAGAGGAAGATTAAATATAGATCGTGCCAAACAGGAACTTGGATATAATCCTATAGTGAATGTCAAAGAGGGATTCCGTCGTTATCATAAATGGTTTCAAGAGAGTGCGTATTGGCAACAAAAACTATAAAGATGTATGGTGTTGATCGCCAATATCAAAACTTAAAACAAGAAGTCTTGGACATAACTGATCGAGTACTAAGTACTGGTCAAATTTTGGATGGAGATTATACTACACGATTTGAGTTAGTTATGGCACATCGCCTGGGACGAGAATATGCCATTGCAGTAAATAGTGCCACTACCGGCTTGGTTTTTGCACTAAAATGTTTATTTTCCGGCGAAAAATCGGGTCTTTTAATACCCGCAGTTAGTTATATTGCTACCATGAACTCTGCGATACTGTCCAAGTATGCAAATATACAAATCTGTGATGTAGACCCAAGTGGGTTAATGGACTTGGGACGAGCCGACCAAGCAATGGGATCTGAGATTCAAACTGTTATGTACGTTAATCTTTTTGGTAACACTGTGGACTGGGACCGTTTTAAAATAATGACTCAATTTTTTGGCAGTGAACAGGTTAGAGTTATTGAAGATGCAGCGCAGAGTTTTGGTGCCAGTTTCAATGGAGTTCCTTCGGGCAAGATGGGCGATGTCAGTGTGCTGAGTTTTGATCCCACAAAGAATTTAAACAACTTTGGATCAGGCGGTATGATACTAACTGATGATATCACAGTATACGAGTTAGTTAAAAATTTACGCGATAATGGCAAACATACCGGACACGAGATACCAGGCATTAACAGCAAAATGAGTGAAGTTGACTGTGCCATTATGACCATGAAACTCAAACACTTTGATAAATGGCAAGCACGTCGTACTGAAATTGCTGATTACTACACACGGGAACTACAAGGATTGGTTGAAGTTCCAGTGGCTACTCCGGGTACCACGCATGCTTGGAGCAAGTATGTTATACGTGTGCCCAATAGAATGCAGTTAAAGAAACATCTGGATTATAATGATATAGAATCCAAACCAACATACACTCGTGCATTGTATGAGGAGTTTGTGGGCAGGAGTTATGCCCCGGTTGGCCCAACAGGCGATGATGGGTGGGAATGTCATAGATTTACTCGGGAATGTTTGTCACTGCCAATCTACCCCGAGTTATACGATAGCGAAGTTGAACGAGTAGTTAGGACTATTCGAGAGTACTTTCGTTAAATCCCATAACGAAGTTTAACTGCTTCAAATCTTGTTCGCAACCAAGCCCACTCAAATGATAATTTGAGTTGCTCATAATCCCCACCCACTTCATCGTAATAAGCGACTGCGTCACGAGCACCTGCTAGGCAGTAATCACTGTACTTTCCTTTGGCTTGTGTGCACCACACATCAAGTCTATGTGTGTTTTCTAATGTAGGTGCTGTAGCATCAAAGTGTTTTAGTTTAATAACTTCACGGAATGCAGTACGCCATGTCATCCAAGGATCCTGATTGAAATGTGCTGTTCCTGACAATATCGGCACTGATTCGTGTGGTTGCGATAGTGTAAAGTCTATCCCAGGGTCGTTATTTTCAAGTACTAGCTGTTTATTGTATGCTATTACACCTTGGTGTCCGTACTCTAAATCATTAACAGGATTATGTGCATTAAAGATATAGTGCTTGGGCTCTTGCCAATAGTCCGGCATCCATTCTTGCCAAGGGAAATGAACATCAACTTCTATTTTGGCAAATACTGCAAAGAACCACGGGGTAGTACTTGCTCTAGCAGCTGCTTGGTAAGCAGCCGTGCGCCCATTGACTCCACGTATCCATTTTATGTCACTACCGGTGTTATTAGACAAATAGCATAGCGTATCGTACCACTTCTCCTCATCGGGTTCGCCGTTACTGATATAGACAATATCTATCCCAGTAATGGTTTTATTGTTGTAATATTCGTTTATGTGATAATATTTGTCTAGATAAGGATAATCGTACAATTGTGTTTTTAAATATTGTTTAACATCTCTAGGAACTATACAAGTTGCTCCCGACCTAGTTGCTCGCACTACAGTGCGATCCTTTTCGCTCCACAAGCAATTGGATGAGGTCAAACTCAAATCGGGTTGGTTAGTAAATACCGCATAAGGAGTTTTAAAATCATAGTTTTTAATCTCGGTGATTAAATCATCACCTTGATAATAATGTACGGGTGTAGGATATCGTTCAACTGTTGGGTGGTCAACATAATTAATAACATTGAACCAATCCAACAACTCAAGTTCAACCATTTGTTTTCGAAAAGATTCAACATGTATATAAAATGTATCACCGCGTTTTTGCCCATTGCTGGACCAGCAATGTATCATTTCCCGTTGCCAGGGCTCGGGTTCCCAGGTAAAATCAAAAATTGTATATTTGCATAAACTGCTTATAACCCAAACTGATTCAGTTTCGGCTGTGTTTGCAATGCGTTTTAAAACATCTAAATATTCACCTACAAAACGTGTTCGTATGATGTCTCGACTTTTTATATTTCTTAACCAATCTAGATTTTCTTCGCTTTCAGGATTGTTATGATCGATATAATAGATATCGGCAGTGGGATTGGTTTTTACTACAGATTGATTTGTCACAAAGTTTAGATTGGGAAATTCTTCTAAACTTTTTGCCCAGGTGCTGTGTCGATCAAATTCGTAACGATTTACTAAAAATGTATCGCTCCATTTATTGTGTTGGCTGGGAAACACATGAGTCATAAACTGTTGCCAAGGTTCAGCGTGCCAATAAAAATCAAATTCTTCATAACTGTATTCGCTGCTGACAATCCAAAATTTAGCAGTGGTTGTTCTATTGGCACAACGCCGTATTGTGTCAAATAACGTGTTGGCATATCTTACTCGTGTTACTTTATGATTTTTATTAAGATATTCAAATCTGGCTTCGCTGGTAGAATTGCCTTTGTCAATGAAAAATATATCAAGTTCAGTTAATGCAGTTTGTTCGCCTATCACCGGAATAGGTCCTGCAAATTTAATTTCTGTTGCACCCGGCACAGTGTAGGTAAGCCCAACACTGGCTTGATACTCAGTACCAAAGTGATATATGTAAGGTGGATCTTTGGGGTGTGGTACCCAAGAAAAATCTACAGAAGACTGATCTACTTCTTCGGGCACTGTCCAATTGGTCAAGTCTACCACGGTATCAGCATGTTGTTCGGTCATGTACTTTTCTTTTACCGCACCGGGCACGTTATACTCGGGACCGCCTTCATTGTTCCATTTAGTAGGAAACTTGTATATGTACGGTTCTTCTCGCGGATGCGGCGTCCAAGAAAAGTCAAAACTATCACGGTCTATATTTGTCGGTACATGCCAATTGGTCATGTCCACTCGTGTGGTTGTTACAAAGTCATATAGATATTTGTCGCCTTCGGCTCCGGGCACTCGGTATACTGGACCACCAACATTTTCCCAATTCCATTTTACCGGAAAATGATAATTCAGCGGAGGATCTAGTGTGTTTGGGCTCCAGCGCCAATCAATACTGTTGGGATCTATGTAGTCGGGTATATCCCAATATTCTTTTACAGGCAGTCGATGCACTGCTGGGCCTGGCATAAAGTGTAAACAGTTGTTGGCATTGTTTGTTAAATAAACATTACCGTTTATTTGATGTTGATCCGGCCAAACGTGTGTGTATTGACTTTGCCATGGTAATGGCATGTAATCAAAATCAAATCCAGTGTAATCATTACCACCATAAATAAACCAGTAATACTCGGTTCTGCTCTGTCGATGAGCATCCGCCAAGTTCCGAGCAGGGCGCTCAAACGCAAACAAATTTGGTTTTGGTCCCGAATAAAAAACATCAAACATGTACAATCTCAACAGTCATTACGAAAATATTTTTCATTATTTAAACAATATTATAACAGATCCCAGGATGCTTTACCTAATGCCTTATGGGTCAACTCGTCCAGAAAACATAGAACCATTGATGGAATACCGACTGGGTTTTTGGCCCGGCAATCGAGGGCCGTTATTTTTATTTTATGATCAAGAACCCATACTAGGCGAATTTAATTTTGAGTTATTGGATTATGTATGCAACAATTATATGCAAGGTCAAGATTTTATTTTGGTCACAACCGAAAAAAATAGTGAAACTCTTGATCTAGTTCGCACCAGGTATAAATGTTCCGTAGTTTATTATTTTCATCATGTGTTTGCGACACACGATTGGTTTAGGGGTATTCAATTTGATGCAAGATTAATTGCACCCAATCAAAGAAAACTCAAAAAGAAATATATAACATTTAATCGATTGACCAGTAATCTTAGAGTTTATCGTAGTTTATTTATCAGTGAGTTAATAAGGAGAAATATACTGGATCAGGGCTACGTAAGTTACAGTGATGTTTGCCCGGACAATGAACAGCATTATACAAAAAATCTCGCAGATGCAGTTGATAAAAAATTAATCAACGAAGCAGTTGCTGCTGAAGCCATTGCCAATATCAATCAAGCCGCGTTGCCGCTACGAATTGATTATTCAGAACAACAATTTATACCTAACAGCAGTTTTGTATTGAGTGCAGTAAAAGAATCACAAGAGAGTTTTATATATGTTGTAACAGAAACTTGTTATTGGGAACGCAAATGTCATTTGACTGAAAAGATATTTAAACCCATTGTTAGTAGAATGCCATTTATACTTGTTGGGCCTGCACATAATTTAGCGTACCTACGCAGTTATGGATTTCGAACATTTGATAAATGGATTAACGAAAGTTATGACACTATAGAAGATCCTATTGCACGTATGAGCATGATTGGGGACGTATTATCAGATTTATGTACATTGAGTTTATATGAACTAGAATGTATGTTAACAGAAATGCAAGAAGTCTTAGACCATAACTACAATTTATTTTATAGTCAATCGTTTATTGATCGTTGTTGGCGTGAGTTAACTCTTGGACTTGCTGACGTTTGTAAACAAAGCCCAGTTGTTCCAGGATTACAGGAAGCCATTTATCAGAATCTTGGGTACTGACCCTAACATCGTATTTTTCCGGTGGCACAAATACTCGATTAGTATCATCAAACCTACCAGCATCTATTGTATCAACCCATACCGTAAAGTCGGCTGCAAATATGTCACGCATTTCGACAAGGGGTGCCACAAAGTCAGCAATTGCATAATCGCTATCTAATCGGTCTGCTAATTCTCGCATACGTTTACTTTGTCGTATACGCCCTGCTTCACTAAAATCCCAGTCGTTATATTCTTGTCTAACACGATCGGCATTAAGCCACACAGTTTTTTTATTGCATAGATCTAATTGTGTTTGTAATTGTTTAGCTAAAGTAGTTTTACCTGCTCCAGGTAAACCCATTATTAAAATTCTCATAATTGCTTGTACCTTAGGTATATGCTGTGACGTAAAAAGTTTTCAGGGACCGAACTAGAAAGTCCGTGCAATATTTCTGAAGTCTTATCCATACTATACCCAAAGTTATGTCTATAAGGCAATTGAAGTAACACTCTAGCCGGGTCTTCATAAAAAGTAGTGCCAAGAGATTCATTGGGTGTATCTGTTATGTATATTTGGCAGCCGTGATCGTAAATATCTAGATCTTTATGCGGTATAATAGTATATCCCGGAAGATCGGTCCATAACTCAATTCCTTTAAAAAATACTTTTTTTCCCGACATGCTGGTCATTTGGTCCATCATCTGTTGAGAACCGGCCAACTTAAACACTTGATCAAATGTTGGATCAGAACCTTTGTATACGTATCTGCCAGATCTATGTCCAAATGTATCTGGCGAGTGCCAGGAATCTGGATCGCTATCGAAACGTCGAAATAAATTTAATAAATCGTTGGCTATTTGCGTATCAAAAAAATCACTGAGTAAAAATATACGATTATTGTTTGACAAATTCACAGTGGTTATTCTCATGAGCACACCCGTATACCATATAACTTTTCAAATCGATCAGCATCCGCACGGTCATTAACCATGGGCTCGCCACGTATGTTTAAACTGGTATTGAGCAACATGGGGCATCCGGTCATGACAAACCATTTCTCTAGCAGTTCTCTTATTCCTGATCCGTCTCGTGCAACTGTTTGCACTCGGCTTGTACCATCGTGATGTACAATAGCAGGAAATAAATCAGGATAGCGGCAAGTAGCCACCGATTGCATGTAAGGGCTAGTAGCGAAGCCCCGAGGCATATCAAAATACTCCTGGGCATATTCTTCAAGAATGACCGGCGCGAAAGGCCTAAATCGTTGTCTACGTTTGATTTCATTTACTTTGTCCTTGATTTCACTTCCTCGCGGATCTGCGAGTAAACTTCTATTTCCCAGGGCTCTAGGTCCGAATTCTGCGCGGCCACTAGCCACACCAACAATTTTATCGTTAAGTAACCCATCAAGTACGTCGTTGACAGGATAGGCACCAGGTATATCATGTCCAAGAAAAGCAGTACTCCAATTAACCGGTTTTTTATACGCAAGTGCCGCAGCACCAAGACTGCTGCCGGCATCGCCAGGATTTGGCATAATCCATATATTGTCAAAATAAGCTCCTATGTGTCTATTGGCACTGCAATTTAGTGCAACCCCGCCCATGTAGCATAAGTTATTACTCCAACCCAACTTTTTAGCACGATACATAACATTCAATATCAATATCTCGGCTACGTTTTGTGCACTGCGTGCCATTTCCTCTACACCGGCTTCCTTAAAAAAATCTTCAGTAAAGCCCAAGTGCAAATTTTGTCGTAATCTAATTTCCCATTCGTTTTCAATTACTGCGGTTTGTACCAAGTCATCAAACACATTAGTGCCATATGCCGACATGCCCATTGTGATGTATTCTTCTTCGTTGGGTTTTAGGCCACAACGTTGTGTCATAGCACTGTAAAACAATCCAATACTGTGTGGATATTTTTGCCCCCACAGTCTCTTATAAGTTGCTTCACCTTTGTGATTATATTCTGCACCCCATATGGAGATTGTATCCCATTCACCTATAGCATCAATAACAACCACAGTGGCTCGATCGTATGGGCTTGTTTGAAATCCTGCTGCCGCATGGCTTAAATGGTGATTGTAACTCTTAACCGGTACTCCAGATATATCAAAAATCTTTAATTGATCTTGCAATATTCGACGTGTACTTAATTTTGTCCATTCAATGCCTTGCCCACTGTACCACTGCCGTGCTTGTTTGTACAAGGGACGTTCGTAATAGGCAATGGCATCAAGCCGGAAACAATTCTCAGTATTGACCAAATCCCATACCATTTCCGAATGTATGTTGGGATCGTTTTTGATTTTACTGTATCTCTCACTGTGTGCGGCAAATAGTATATCGCCTTCGGGCGATAACAATGTTACTGCAGCATCATGAAAGCCAGCTGAGACTCCTAATATGTTCATATATTCTTTCTGCTATTCTTTCGTGTCCAAGTTCTAGCGGGTGTCCGCCGGGACCTTTGTCGCAATCGCCCATCCAATTTACCATGCCCATTAACGGCCAATCAATGAAATGGTTTTTATCTATTCGTTTATTTAAATGATCTACACGCTTGACATCAATCAAATGTTCTTGTGTTATTAAATTAGTGAATATAAATCGTTGATTGATTTGTTTAAAATGATTTTGTAATGCCATGACCTGGCATATCCAAGTTTGATATGCTTGATTATCGTTATAGTGATATCGAAAATAATCGTTTAGCCATGGAAATCTTTCAAAATACCATCGACTGTTTGCAGTTACCGGAAAATCAACTTCTTCATACTGTAAATCTAATCTTGCTATTTCAGTCCATGCACAGATGATTATATTGTAACTGCGCTGAATTGAAGCATTTAACGCCAACCTAAATATTCTACTGTTGCTACCGCCTGGTATACTTAAATTGTCTACTCGATCGTTTAATTTTTTTGCCAGCAATTCGGGCCATGCAAATTTACTGGCCGGGGGCAGTATTCTAGGATCATGATGTCCCAGTAGCGGATCCATTTTTGTATTATTAATTGCATATGGTTTTATTACAGTGTCCGGCAATTCAGATCCATAACTAAAACTATCACCGATTACCAGTATCATTTGTAAATAAATGGATCTCGTTTGCGTAGTTCTCGTAATTTTTTACGGTAACGTATTTCGAGTACAATTTTATTGTACAGATTTTTTAACCAAGTCATTGAATTTTTCCTTCATTAATTGTGCTGCCGCTTGATGTGCTTCTTCTAAGGGATGTGTCGAGCCTACTGGATATTTATTCTCTATGGCCCATTGATAAAAACCTCTTGGTGTTTGCGTTTGAAATTGTTCGGTTCCAGCTGGAAACAAAAACCAATTATCAAAATCAATTTGTTTATATAAACTGTTGATAACAGGATCTGCATTTTTTATGGTATAATTTTCAATAATACAACTATCAGCACAGGTAAACATGTAAGGTATATTTTTTATTTTTAGATAGTTTTGTAAATATACAATTTCTTTAAGACTGCTATAAGTTTCCCAATATTCGCTGCTACCCACGTGTTTGTAAAATGCGTCGGCAAATTCAGCCACTCCGGTTTTTTTTGCTCTGGCCTTTGTTTCTGCAACAAAACGAAATTCTTGTTCGTTATCCGATTTCATTTCCTTTCTTATGTTATTAATTTCTTCATTGATCCAAGGATTAATCGCTAGCCAAAAGCCAGTTCGTTGTTCTGTGATGTAATTAAATCTAAATTCATAGCGGCCAGGAAAGGTCCAAGATACCAATACCGCATCAATTGGTTTTGACTCGCAACGTTCTATTACTGTTCTTGCAATACTGTTATTTGCAAATCCTGCCCACGCAACACAATCGTATATACAATCTCTTGCCAACAGAGCAAAAAAAGTATTGTTACTATGATAATATTTGCCAGGAATATTAATGGAATCTTTTAATTCGGTGCCAAAAACAAAACTACATCCGCCTGCTACTACTGTAATCATATCCTACTTTTAACCTTTGAATTTGTTGTTGATAATAATCTGCGTCAGTCCAAGTGTAATCATATACTGCACGTGCATCACCGGCTTCGATACTGAATATATCCAAGTATCGTGAAAGTATAGGCCAAACTTCTCGGAAGTCTGTAGTTCCAAAACTCGTTTGCAAATCGACTTGTCCCACCGGATGATATCCATAATTATATTCGGTATTTTGCGCATCAAATCTATTACGATGCAACCATTCCCTAAAGCCGGTCATTTCTGTTGTATGCCACGGATGCGGTCCATTGAACACAACATCTTGTGCCCATTCTATGTCAAACTCGCCACTATAGTAGCGCAGATGTGTAATAGCCGCACAAGTGGCTTCGCCAATATCTACACCTTTTTCGTCACGATAAACTTCGTAAAGCGTTTTGCCAATCTGTGTCCAATGAAGATAAACTTCGCCAAAACGTCGATCGTATCTAGTTTCATCAAACGTGGTTTTGTGTTCCGCGGGAAAATCTATCCTGGGTGCATTTAAAAAAGTTGTTATTTGACTGGGACGTACCCAGTCGGGCAATTCTACTTGTTTGCGTTGACTCAGCATTAGACTTTCTGCTTCGTGACATAGATTGTTTAGTTGTCTAATAGCAAACTTTGTTTCATAGTCGGCACGTCGATAATAATCACTTAATTCCCAAACTGTACCCTGTAAGTGTTCAAAATGATTATGCAGTCGATTCATGACATCTTGATTGGGCTTTAGTCCTTTGCGCAAGGTGCTAGGCAAATATACTTCGGGTATCCAATATTCCTGTCCGAAGAATTGGTTGATTTGGTTTGTTGCCCAATTGAGTTCCCGACATATAAAGTCCAGATTGCGTGCACTATCAGGAAATCCCAAAAAGCAAAAGTTTTTTTCAAGATAATTGTTATTGCGTAGCAAATCTTGTAATGCACTAAACCAAAGCGCACCCATTGGCGAATCATTTACCGCTATTGTGTACGCAATTTGATCTGCTTTGTTTAACGGGTTGCGTAATACTACTTTAACTTGTTTCAATTCTATCCCACCATGTTAATACTGCAGGTCTTTCTGCAAGTATATCTCTCATAGTATACACGTCTTTGCGAATAGATTCAAGAGTTAATATACGTTGTTTGCCCTTTATTAATCCACTTTGGTAAGTGTCGGGCCATTGTTCCTCAAAGGTGGGTCTAGTTTTTAGCTGGACAAGTATGTCTCGTAAGGGACTGTTATCAGGTATATGGTTAATACCCCCTGGGGTGTCACCCAATATTTCATCTATCCAAGAATGTAATAACTCCTTAGGTAGTGCTAACGGGCTCATAACTATGTCCGGGCTAAAACTAAAAATTACTTTGGCAAGGATTTCGACACCAAGTTCTTTTCCAAGAGCTTGCACTGGCCCACATTCAAACATGCCCGGCAGCGTGAGTGTGAAATCGATTCGCATCTGTCGAGCATGAGTTGCAATCTCAGTTCCTCTACGGAAGTTCTCAAGCCACCTATCGTACTCAAGGCCTGTTCTAATATATTCGCCAATCGCTCCTGTTCCGTCGAGCGAGGCACAGACTTGCCAATCTCGTAAATTTTTAAGTATATCATCATAGAGGCTAACACCACGATAACTAACACGGGAAAGATTAGTATTATATCTAGCATAAACACCGGGGCCATCTCCTAATTCAACTATGCGTTGCATGTACCGCCAGTGTTGCTCGTACATCAACGGCTCGCCACCTACCCAATACACTTCTTCTACTCTATGCTCTTCTACTGCCTGACTAAACTCCTGTTCAATTTGTGTTGATTGAAACTGTTCGATTTCGCGCTTGACTTCGGGCCGCATCCAATTGTTCTTGGGATTGGTGTAGTCAATCATGTTGTGTGTGCGTTGTTCAGTTTCCCACGCACTCGACAACATATCGCCACACATACGGCATTTGAAGTTACAGAGATTGCTAAACCGATAGTCCCAGCTTACAGGCTTCATGCTAGTTTGACCTGTTTCATCTGTGCTAGCCATTGCTTCATGGTACTTATGCCCAAACAGTTGATTAAAATAACTGCGGTAAACAGAAGTATTCAACAGTTTATCATTACATACTTCACACTCGGGCAGGATTTCGCCGGACATCATGCGTTTTCGTACGGAGCGCATGTGGTCACCGTTCCAATGTTCGTCCAAAGTGATGGGTATATACCGACCAGAACCGGCGATGGTGTCGATATACTGTTGAAAATTTTGTGCAGGCTCTCGTGACGCACAACACATGCGTCGTTCAGTTTGCGGACTCAGATATGTATGAGTCCACGGTGCCATGCACAATGTATCAGGTTTATTCATGTATGTCCAAATAAGGAAATATTGCACGCCAATTGGTTCCGCGACGTCGATCTAATTCATCTAGATAGATGTGCAGTCGTTTAATTTCTGTAAAATTATGATTCTTGACCTGTTTTAGTTGTTGTTCTAGGCCTTGCATCCTAGGTATTGCTTCCCGTTGATGAACGGTATTGGTGGGCATGGCTTGGTATATGCGTTTGAAATCGTCGGCCCACATGTTGTAACTAAAAATTTGGGGGTGTTGAAACATTTGCGGGCCTGTATAAAATTGAAAATAGTGTCCTATGTGTTTATTTTTGCTGTATTTTGAAATTTTATCTATTAGATCTGGCATGGTATGAATAGTCAATGCCGTTACTGTTTGATTAGCATTTAATCGTAACCAGTCGCCTTCATTGGCAGCCCAGGCAAATCGTTCTTCAAATTTTGCCAAATTCAAACCACTGCGTGCATATTCTTGTTCTGGTCCCCAACAATCTATACTTGCAATCAAATCAAAAACTTTTATATTGCCAGATTTTTGCAAATCTTTAATTTGATTGATATACAATTCCCAATATTTGTCTGGCGAATTCATGTTACTAAAAACAGTAAGTTCCAAATTTGAATTGGGTTTGCGAGCAATTATATCTAGTACTGATTTCATTAGATTGTGTTGTATAAATGTTTCGCCACCTAACAAATGTAATCTTACTAATCCTTGTATATTATCATCCAACCAATTAATAAATTTATCAAAGTATTTTTTTGTGGCCGATGTAGGTTTGTTAAATATCGAAATTTTAACTCCACCGTGATCAAAATTTCCAAATTTTATATTTTCTTGCTCAATCTTGGAACTTAATGCAGCATTACAATATGTGCAAGATAAATTACAAGTATTTTGTGCAAATATTTCCACAATCTTTGGACTGACACGAATAGCAAAAGGATCTGTTTCTAACTCTCGTGGTGTTAGTCCGTGTATATCTAGGTTGTGTAGTCTATCGCTCCACCCCCCCGCATCTTCAATATCTTTACAATATTCGCATCCACCGACGGGCCATTTGCCTTCAAGCATCAGTTGTCTGTCGGCCAATTTTTTAGGCGTATTATGAAAATCATTGAAATCTTCTAATTTAAAATAATCTGGTCTAACTCTATGGCAACTGGCAGTACTCAATTGATTTAAGTATATTGTACTCCATGTCCATTTGCTTTGGCATGCAGTTGCAGTTCTAATGGGAAATTGAATTCCGTCTCGTTTGGATTTGTCAACTAGCATTTGTATTTCTTGTTGTATCTTGACATCTGTTGAAAAATCCCCTGTTAGAAATCTGTCATAACTGGGCCAAGATACGCCTGCAGTTGCATTATACAGGTCTTTGGACACGTACATTTTTAAATCAATCATTTAATAATCCTCGATATCGATCAATCCATAATTTTGCGGCTTCGTTGTGTGCTTGTTGTAAAGGATGATTATATGGTGCCGCAGTAACTTCAAAGTTGCCTTCATAGGCCCAATCTAAAAAATTTTTGTCTTTGTCAAATAATTCTAATTGGACCTGATTTTGTAATTGTTGTATGTATGGGGGTACTAGTTTTTCATGCTTTGAATCTAATAGATTGTAATCCATGTATGTCTGTATACTTTTTATATTTTTATGTTTTAAAAATGATTGAACTGCATAAATTGTTTGTAAATTTCTAAAGTTGCTCCATTTTATGTTGTTTCCAATATATTCATTATAAAAATCCAGTATTTTATAAGAATCAGAATTGGCATTTAACCAATCTAATTTTTCTGGTACGCAGGTGGGCCCAAGTGTGATCCAGTGATCAAGCACAGCATCTTTAAGATTACTTATATAATTCAATATTTCTTTTTTAATTGTGATATTTTTACCAAATACTTTATTTAAAAATTGTCGGTATACCGGCCATTCGCTTCCAGCAACTGTGGCATAATCTGACTCAGATACGTATTCATTTAAATTGTCTATATCTGTAGAATCATTATCGTTATGCATAATATGAAAATCCCATCTGGTGATCCAGGTCCAATTTACTATCACTAGGTCAGCAGTATTGTCGGCAAAGTACGTGTATATCTGGCGTGCTATGTTTTCGTTGCCGCATCCAGGAACCGCAAGCGTTTGATACTTGCAATTTAGTTCACGAGCAATCAGCCCGGGCCAGGCCTGCGAGCCATCATTGTTGTTGTCCAATTCTGACCCAAATATAAAACTGTCACCAAACGATACAATAGTTTTATTCATATCCCATTGCCCGGGCTATTTCAGGATGCGTATCTCGAAAGTTTTGTCGACGATATACGTCGGTCTGTTGCATTCGCTCACAAAAATCTTGTCCATCGCTGCCAGCACCAAGTTCAATAAATCGAATCACATTATCAATTTCTCGTTGGTATGTATCTTTAGTCCAAAAATGTGTTTTTAATTTGTCAAGCACTAGTTCTTGTGCTTGTGGTGTCATGCGTTGTATGCTCATGCGTTCAGGACTTTGTAGCATATTAAAATATACGCTACCAAATACTTTAGTATCGGCCCAGGCCAATAACTCATCTAGGTAGTAGACATTTTGTATATTGATAGTAAAGCATAACTGAGTAGTAATGTTGGGTGCCCATTGTGTTTTAGCAAAATGTGTTCGGTCAATATTACTGTTAGCTTCGGTCCAATTGGCTCCGTAACGTTCGTATTCAAATCTCTTGCCTACGTTGTCTATACTGAATGCAATATCCACTCGACCAAATTTGGCCCACATAGGTACATGAGGTAATGGCGTTTGTGTGGCATTGGTATTATAGTGTATATCAATATTGTTACTGTAACCTTGATCCACTGCGTACTGTAGTAAATCAAAATGCTCTTGTATTAACCAAGGTTCTCCACCTGTAAATTCAAAGTACTTGATATTGGGTAACAATGCCTTTAGGTTCTCCCAAAAGTTGGGACTTTCTTCGGGCCACTTGCCGGCCTTGAGCCAGGTGTATGCAACATGACTTTTTTTATCTACTCCTTGCGGCAAGTAATCCATTTCTTCTGCGGCCCATTTGCTGCTTGACCATGATCCGCATATACGGCATTTCAAGTTACAAATGTTACCCAGTTTTAAATCAATGAACCATAATTGGTCTGGTGTATCATTTTCCCAATCTACTTGTTCATACAGTTCTTTTAACCGCACACGACTGTGTATACGTTTACTTGCACGTCCGGCGGCTTCTTCTTCCCAGCACATTCGGCAGGTTGCAGGTTGTTCTCCTGCACGAAACTGTTGTCGTAGTCGTTGCATGTATTCGCTTTTGTATGCATATTGTAATGTATTTTGACGTAGGTCTATTTTGTTGCCGTGTTGATCTGTAATTTCATCTTGCGCAAGACAGCAAGGGCGGGTGGTGCCCATTGGGCTTGCTTCAATGCTGATCCAGGGCAACATGCAAATTGAATCAGGTAATGTCATTTTCTTGTTCCACAATTTTCATTACAGGCAAATATTTTTCCTTCAGGTACTGTGTATTTCCATGATTTTTCAATTTGATTAAACCATTGAATGGCTTCTTCTATACCGTAAGTTAGTGCATTATTGTTTTTGATTAGCGGTTTTAGTTGTATGTTACTGGAATTTCTATTGCTGTGTAAAGGATAAAATCCAGTCCAGCAACAGGGATATACTTCACCGTTGGCTGCTACATATATCCAATTACCGTTTTTTGCAACACAATTGATTTTTCGATCAACTGTTTCGTTCATTACTACACTTCTAGGACTTTGTAAATACCATTGACTTTGATTGTATAATGTATCAAAATCGGTGATGCCTCGATAATCGCCTATGATATGACTTAGTCGTTTGTCGGCAGTAAAAACTGGCATGGTGTCTCTACCATTATCCACCAACCAAAATCGGTCAAACCCCAATGCTTCGCTTAATTTTTTACATTCCTCAATTTGATGTTGATTGTGATTGAATTTGATCATGCTCCATACTGCTCGACCACCAGCAGAAATAAACTTTTTTGCATTTTCGATTACAAAATCAAAATCTGTTTTTTGTCTATACAAATGATGTGTGTCTTTTAATCCATCAATTCTAAAATCTACAGTTATGCCCAATTGACCCAGTGGCTCCCATATTTTTGGTTTTGCACTAGCATTTGTACTTATTTCTATTTGTAACCTGGGATTAGAATTTAAAAAATATTTGACTATTGCTAACCCATCAGTGGCAGTTACAAAATCTCCATAATTACCATTTATTAACAATGTATCAAGTTGTTGAACGAAGTCAACTGAAAATATTTGCTTGGCTTGATCTAACTTCATGTCCAATAACGGGTAGTGATCCAGTATATCAACTCCGCGAAAATTTCTTGGACAGTCAGGGCAGGCAGCATTACATCGGGTGCTGATTTCTAAATGCACATGTCGTATATCTTTGTATTCAATCATCTTAACGCCGCAAATTCTGGGAATGTTTCCCAAAAATTTTCATTTCTTAGTGTATCCAGTTTGTCAATTTGTTTGATAAATTCGTTGACTGTTTTTGTTTGTTTAATTGATTTAACAAACTCATTCATTTCATTGGCTATAGACGCAACATCAGATTTTCTCCCTTGTTGAAATTCTTCCCAACTTGGCCAATCAGTGCCTTTAAAGGTATTGTACTCATGCTCGTGTATCTCAACATCGCGCTCGTTGGGATCAGACATGATAAAATTTAGCAGAGATCGAAATCCATTGGTTGCACGACGTAATTCGTCTTGTGGGTCTAACCAGGCAATATGATCTTCGTACCTTGGTTTTATAACCGTGTCTTTGAACCATTGGGGGAAAATATTTGGTCTATACCATTCGGGGCTTTGGCAGAGATTTATATTAAAATCTTTTGCTTTAATTAATCCCATTTCAGTCCATGTTTTATGAAAATCGAGTACGTGCAATACATTCATGCTACTAACCGTGCAACTGGCATAAAAATCCACATGTGGCACTTCCTGCATCATTCGTTCACGATTTTTTACAGTTTGTGTCCAATCAGTGCCTTTACGTATTAATTCGGCTTGCGCACCCATACCGTCAAGGCTAGCGCCAACACTGACATTTTTAAAATGGCGCCAGTATTCAAATACGTGTTTGTCTTTAAATCTTAATTCGCTAAAATTTGTGTTATACAATAATCTTATATCTGTCTTACCTAATTCAATTAGTTTTTCTAATAAAAAGTAATGTTCTTTCATTATTAGTGGCTCGCCACCAGCAAAGTAAACTTGTTCAAGATGTGGCACATGCGGCATCATTTGAGCTATCATGTCATCCTCATCACCAGTGGTATATTCTACCCTGGCCATATCTCTGCCTAGCACGTCGGGCTTGCGATTGTAAAGTTTTACATGATCATTGTACCAATTGCTACTAAAAATAGGACCACAACTACGGCAGCTAAAGTTACAAAGATTACTAAATCTCACATCCCAATAACGTATTTTAAATTCTGGATGAGTGCCATCTTCGTGAGTTGCTTCTACTTCGTTTATTAAATGACCGTATGTGCGGTTAGCATCATTACGCATACTAAATGCACCGTGTGTTTCTTGTTCATAACATTTTGTACATTCTTTGCAAGGTCGATCTTCTAGCATATTTTTACGCAAATTTTGATATGCCGATTGATTCCATACTTCTGCCATTGTATTTTTACGTAAGTCTCCCACTGGGTGCCAGTAATCGCCAAAACAACAGGGATATACTCTACCATCAGGAAAAGCATGCATATGTACCCAAGGCAACATACAAAAAGTTTTGCTTTCTGTCAATTTGTATTTTTGATCGTCAGTCATTGCATCAAAGTCGCCATATAAAGGCACATGTGACATGTAGTCATAACCCAAATTGATTTTTTTAGCATTTTTTTCTAGATTTCGGATTTCGACTTCAATTTCGTTGTTGCCATATAAATCATTTAAATATTCATCATAGGTTGGCCAGATGTCACCAGCAAGAGATTTGTATGCTTTTTTACTCAGTTTATTCATAGTGTATTGTACCAGTCTGCCAGGTTGGGGAATGTAGAGCAAAAGTCTTTGCCCCTACGTTGATCGTATTGAGAATAAAAGTTTTTAAAGTCACGTTGTAGTATGGTTTGTGCCATGGCTTCTTCATGTGGTTTTTGCACCACATCAATATAGTCAAGTAGTCGATCCAACTGATTCTGTTCAAACTCGTGAAACAAATCAAAGTCAGTGCCGCGCCCCCATCTATTGCTGAATGCATATAGGTTACCGGCATAACTTTGTCTAATGTCGCCAGGGAGAATGGTTAGTGATTGAAAACTTGGAAAACGTAATATATTTAGCGAAAAGTTAATGGCATCTTTTCCATATTCCAATTTCCAATTCATGACTACATCTAGGAATTCGGCCAAGCTATCCAGACACAATAAATTAACCGTACACATTACATGCAGTCCGCGGAACTTATAGCTTTGTAATAGTTGTTCTACATTGTTGCACCAGTCCTGCCATACTAGCCCGTCACGTATGTATTCGGCTTGTACTCCCACGGCTTCGTTGCTGGTATATAAATCTACTTCAACCCCATCAATGGCTGCAAGCAATCTATCCACATCTACATCTGTGCCCAAGTTGCTGTTAATGGCAAGTCGTGTCTTACTCTTGCCTTTATTGGTTTTAAACCACTCAATCAACCGCCAAGTCTCTGCACTCATTAAAGGTTCGCCACCTGTAATGCGTAGCTCTTTTAGTGTTCTATGTAGGTCCGTTTCCCACCACTTGTGGAACGCTCCCACATACGGATTAGTCTCACCAAATTTATAAAGTTGACTACTATCATGGGCATGGGTAAAATGATTCCTGCCGTCACTAACCAAGTTGGTGTAGGCTCCATGTTGCTTAATGTCTTTAACCCAAGTGCTACTAAAAGCAGGGTTACAATAGCTGCAAGCAAACTGACAAGTTCGGTCGAAGGCAATTTCAAGTGTTTGAAGATCAAAATCTTCACTGGCTGGAGTTCTATGTGCATGTGCTAAATCTTCGTCTGAATAAATTACTGTTTTGTATACTCGATCACTAATAGGCACAGGGTTATCACTCTTTGCATATCGTTCATCATTTTTATACATATCCTCAATCTTCCAGCAGTATTCACAACCTGAAGGACGTTTGCCTTGTTGCATTTGTAAACGTTCTACTTTTTTCTTGGAGGTATTATGTAATGCTTTGGGATTGATTTCTATCTCAGTTAAACTGATCTGATGTGGTAAGGGATGATGACAACTTGTGGTTTGTCCACTGCCCAACCATATGGTGGCATTGTACCATTTGGCCCCGCAGAATGACTCGGATTTGATGTCAATTACTCTACGTTTGTAGGCTAAATCTGTTTCGTTTTGTAGTTTAGGCATTGTGTATTATACTATATTAAATTATATTTTACAAATTTATTCATTGACAACTCTTTTTGATTTAGAATAACGGTCTACACTTTTCTAATTCGGGAATGTAGTCTTGTAATTTAATGTTTCTAGATTTATCCAATGCATCATTGTAGTCGAAAAAATCTTGTAAATCTTTGATGTTTACTTGTGTATTTTGCATTTGTGTTATAAGATAATCAACTTTATCTTTGAAATAATATTCATTTTGATATGTCTTGGTATTTTTTAATAAATTTAAATCGTCTATTGCTAATTTTTTATTGGGAAAATTAGCAGCCGAATAATTTATTTTTCCCGAAAACATTACTTCGTTTAAAAATATAGTAGGCTGATCAAATTTTGATTCTAAATATTTAACCAATTTACTAATACTGGTTATATTCCATATACTTACCGTTACATTAAACGATATGTTGCTAGTTAAAGATTTGAGTTTATCTATATTTTTATCTATAGTGCTCCAATCGCTGGGCCAGCGAATATATCGATTTATTTTATCAAATCCGTCTAAACTGATAGTTACATCAATTGTTTTAAATTTTTTTAATAGATTTAAAATTTCTTGATTGACATTTGTTCCATTGGTAATGATTCGTAAATGTATGTCAGTTCTACCAAGTTGAATTGCTTTTTTTAGAAATTTTTTAAATTCAGGCATCAACGTAGGTTCGCCGCCGGCAATATACAATTGTTGTATGGTATTGTAATTTACAATTTCGCTTAATTGACTACGTCTAGACGCTGGTAGTATGCTCCAGCCAAGTTGGGTATATTCTTTTTCAAGTTGGCTGCTTGCACCAGGATAACACATTCTACACGAAAGATTGCATAAATTGTCATTTCGTACATCATAATAAATCAAATTGGGAATTACTTCATTAAAATTTTTAATATTTAATTTTTCTAGCCATTCTGTAGTATCCCGTATACGAAAACTCTGTAAATTATTTTTTTCTATATTATAACAGTTTGTACATTGCGGTATTGGTTCACCATTTAACATTTTAGTTCTAATGTTTGTGAATTCTAAATCAGAATAAAAATCAAATTCTTGTGAATATTTTTTGTCGAGTTTGGCTGAAAAACAACAGGGTTTTATACTGTCGTTTTCGTTGACATGCAAATGTATAAATGGCAATATACAAAATGATTTATTTTTATCAAGATCTATGCTATTGCAGTGCATGATATTTGCATTCATCCCAAAATTCTTTCATCTGCGGAAATGTTTCTAAAAAATTGGTTCGGCGTCTTTTATCGTGTTCGTTAAAAAATCTATAAAAGTTGGCACGTTGTAGTTTGACGTAGTCAGGATCTAGTTTGGCGCCTTCTTGCATCCATGCTATATCTCTACGCATACGTTGTACTTCGTAGTCTTTGAATCCTTGGAATGGTAGTTCTGGAGTTTCTAAATTAGATTCCATCCAATCTGCTACACGTTCCAACATTGATACATATACCGGAGGAAGTATTTGTAGACTTTGCCATTCGGGTTTACGCAATAGCGGAGTGTCAAACCAAACACGCTGGTATGTAGTGCTAAATCTTTTACGCATGCTCAATATCCAATCTAGTTGATGTTGTAAACCCAGGATTGATAAATTGTTCATTGTGATAATAAATGTTAGACTATTACGACCCGGTATTTCCTCTAAGAATCTTTGCGAGTTAGCATACATTCTATTGAAGTTTAATCCATGTCTTATGTATTCGGCATGTGATGGTATTCCGGAGTCTACACTAACGTACTGCATAAAATGTTCAATTTGCATGGTGCATAATTGTTTTGCATATCCCATATACTTTTCAAATAGCGCATCATCTACACTAAAGTTGCTGGTAACATTTAAATGTAGTTCGGGATTGGGCAGGGCCAACACATAGTCAAATACTTTATAAGTATTCCGGTCCATGAGTGGTTCGCCGCCAGTCATTCTAAAATGCTTTAGTTTGGGGTACAGTGTGGGCCACCATTCCCAGAATGCAGTTACATATGGGTTATCATCTTTGGCAGGTATAGGGCGGTTTCTACCAACAAAGTGACTAGGGTCGTTATGAATAGTACTAGTAGGATATCCTCCCCATCGATCAACTTCCGCTTGCCAGGTACTAGAGAATTGAGGACTGCAATAACTACAAGCAAGGTTGCAGGCATGATTAAAATTAACTTCCACGTAACTTGGGACAACATCATCTTCTTCTCCGGTACTGTTTGCTATTGTGTCATAGTCTTCTGCGGCCCAGGGCTCACCCGAACGATAATGCCTATCGCTCAATTGTCCATGTTTTTCAATATTCCAACAATAACTGCACTCTGTGGGCTTTTCCTGTCGCAGCATCATGACACGTTGTTGCTTCTTATGCTCGGTATTGTGTAATGCCCCGGGATTTGTTTTTAATACATCAGCGTCGATTGCATGCAGTGGCGGATGATAACAACTGTTATTGAGTCCTGTGGGTAAATGTAGACTAACCTGTTTCCATTTAGCCAAGCAGAGTGAGGGACCAAGGTTTGCCTTCATCCATTCAGCACTGGCCATAAAATCACTTTTACTCACGTGTCATTGGTCCTTGATTTTTAAAGTTACTCTTGTAATGATGCTTAAAAAATTTGCTTTGTTCAGAATCCAAATTAACCATTGGCAATCCCAAACGTTGTGTTAATTCTTCTTCATAATGATGTACAAAAATTGCAGGATTAAAATTTTGTACAGTTGATTCCCAATAGTCAGTCAACTTACCAAAGTCCTGTACTTCTCGATAATCCCAATCCGTCAGCATTGTGTTGTAAGTACCCTGCCTTGCACCAGCTATGGCCCAAACACCATTTTCATTGTCAGCACCCACATTGTGCCATATACTTAGATTGTCCATGTTGCGACTGACCACACGAGTCTTAAAGTCCGAGATTGAAGGCTTTGCACCACGGTCCAGGCACATCTTGACTCCTTCTCTAAATCCCGCTCGCCATGCTTGGAACGCGGTGGCATCAGGGTATGTGGTGCTATAGCAGTCATGCATAGCCCAATAGTCAGGGTGGAAACAAAACTCCACAGCAGTTGCGTCTGAGCCATCCGTATTCTCATGCGTCCGCATGTTGTACACAAAGTCCCGGTGCCAAATGCTTAGGCCACCGTTGCCATACATCAAGCCATTGATGTTATTCCTAGCACGATAGCGAAATACGCCACGAGCATTAACTCGTGAATCCAACTGTAAGTTGAAAAAGGCGGCGTCAGGAATGTTGTCGCCATCAATGAGTACAAAGCGATCAGTGGTGCTGGCGTTAGCGGCGGCTTTATGTGCCGCATCCGAACCCTTGACACCATCCACTCTTTGTGCCCAAGGCACTATGTTCTGTATCTTGATCCAAAATTCTTCTCGTCGGGGCTCATCGTAAGTTAAAAAAATTACATCTAAGTCTGCTATGTCAATTAGGTCGTTCATAATATTCACGGTCTGTATAATCTTCATCTTCTATTAGTAAGCCAGCATGTCCGCGAACTACAGGAAATCCTTGGGTGCTTTTGGTCAATTGGGCACGATACTTGGCATCACTATCAATCTTTACCAATTTACCTTTAACAACTCGATACTGAAAGTAACTTACGTATTCATCTCGAGTAACAACAAGGTAATTTCCTGGGGTATCTCCGGTCATGGTGCAAAGATGTATTTCGCCACCTTCGTCATAATAAACTCGATATTCTATATCCTGTTTGGGTATAGGTTTAATTAAACTTTCAACTTCGTTCCAAAAATCATGTTCTTCTTGATTCATAATATCGATCTTCGTAGTATTTAATTAGTTCTTTGGTAGCATATGATTTATCATGATAATGTACGGGTGAATACTGATTTAGGTTATTAATGCGTATGATATCATCCGCACGCTCGGTGACCACAGTGTCTAGCCAACTGCGTGTGTCACTCCAGCCATTGAATCCCGACTTCATGTGCACAAAATTTAAAAAGTCCAGGGAGGGAATTGTGACTGCGTCTTCGCCCATAATCAATGCAGCCAATGCATACACAACATCAGTTGTGGGCGCCAGGTTTAGTTCAACCGCTTCAAGATGCATTTTGATAATATCCCATTCTTGAAACAGATCTGTAGCAAAATTAAAAAATTCCATTGCAGTCTGCGTGTATCTAAAATACATTAGGCCGTTGTAAACATCAGGTAAACGATTAGCATCAAACAATTGTCTGTATTTTCTGACCGCACTGTATGTACCCATAATATTTTTAGCCCCGGTACTTAAACAAACATCTCGAAGTCTAAACGCAGTCCACCAGTGATCAATGCTGCGTGTAAACAATAAATCACTTTCTAATTTTATTGTTTCTCGAAATGGCGTAAGCGAAAACACCCGGGATTCGGCCTCAAAAGGATTATCGTACTCTTTTTGTAATACAATTACATGATCAAATACTTCTCGTTGATCTGATCTAATTTGGTCATTTGTTTTTTTGTCCACAATTACTGCATATTGGCAATTTGTTTGCGTGGCCTTGACGTTTAGTGCCTGTAGATAGGCTAGTTCTAGATAGTTGGTGGCATCGCTGTTGATAGCAAATGATACGAATCCCAATGGTTCTTTTTGTTGGCTCATAATGATTTTATTAAATTGGCAAATTCTTCTGTTTGTAAATATTGTTTATCTAATATGTGCATGTCCATGTGTGGCATTACTGTTGCTGGATGTTGATCACCGTATTGTATGTAAATGAATTTGCTATCAGCCTGCATGCGTTCTACAGTTTTATCCACAGTAAACATAGGCCAGGGTATAGTTTGATCTTGTTCGAGACTATAACCATTTAAAATATTGTTTGCGATTGCAAATGCATAATCGTTACGATAATTGCCATCTGAAATATGATACAACGCACGATAATAATTGTAGTTTCTTTGTACACGTGCAACTAAATTAAATAACATCTGACTACGATCGCATTTGTTAAAAATCACAGTGGTTGCCCAAACGAACGGTAATCCGACCGGACCCATCCGGGAATAATCTAGTCCCACGTCTGATGTGGAATGATGTTGTAACAAATAATCGTGTGGAGTATCTAATAATTTTAATAAACTGTCACTCAATACCAGATAGTCAGTATCTAATAGAATGGTTTGATCATACGGGGTAAGGTCATAAACCATGTACCGGTCAAAGTTACGCCACTTTAGTGTTTGGTGTGTGGCAGTAGTACGAGTGTTACCTTCAGCGGGATCATAATAGATTATGTTGTCAAACTCAAAATCAAACCCACTTTGACGATCCGTTATTATAGTAACAGGAAGATTTAGATTTTTTTGTACAAGTCTGGCAGTTAAGTCTGCAATTTTGGTATATTCTACGCTGTCAGTATCAAATGCAAATACAACAACACCCCTAGACTTTGCGGATTTGTTTGAGTTCTTCATGTTGTTGATGCCATGTGTTCATTACTTTTTGGTAGTGTTGTTTGCATAGTTTGGCAAATAATTCAGGGTCCGGAATGTGTATGGGATTTTGATAAGTGTCTTCCAAATACAAGGCTTCTGTTTGAGGACAAGAAGAACTAAACAAGATAAGTTCGGGTGTAGATTTAAACAAGCCGCCATTGTAAGCAAAATGCAAATCAGTTTGTATTTTTTCGCGAAGTATGCGTTTGTTGACTTGGTAGTCGGTGGCTCGTTTTACCGCTTGTACTATTGATTCTAGTTTGTTCATGATATGAAAAAGGTGTAGATAGTTATAATACTACGTCTACACCTGATTGTCAATGATTTTGGATTAAGAAACTGTAACAGTACCCCAACTGTTTGATAGATAAGTTGATTCGGGATATACAATGTCAACTCTATGGCTCCAGGTAAAGTTGATGGTTTGATTCCAAGATTCTGCAGATAAACGTGCTCCAGAATAAGCAACACAGTCAATGTATATCACTGACCCTTTGTCGGCGTTTGATCCTTGTGCACCGTTTGATTTTAAAGACACGGTGACATAATCGCCAGTATAAGTATAAGTTCCGCTATTGATAGATACCACTGTTTGATCACTTGTGGTCAAACTATAGTAACCAATACTGGTGGCATTGGTGTTAACTGTTCCACCAGTTCCGCTCTTGCCACCATTTGTTGCTGCCTTGATTGCGTTAACACTACCTAAATATGTGCCAACAAGTGTTGCCATGTCGTTTGATCTGCCAGAACCGTCAACACTGGTTGCTGCAGTGGTTACAAAATTGATTTGTCCGCCTGCATTAAAGAAATAACGTGCTGCATCACCTGAACTGAATGTAACTGTTCTTGTAAAACTTAAACTTTCTGCAGAAATAGTATTTGTAGCAGTCACGTTAGGATTGTACACAGTTCCAGTGGTGGTACTGCCTTGTGATGCGGCATTCAATCTATTGGTGTAAATAGTGCCCAGATCCCCGCTTAAAGCACTGAGATATGATATCAATGATCCTGAAGTTACAGCGCTGATGCCTGAACCAGATCCAGACTGGTGGTTATATATATTGTTAAGGGTATTAATTAACGAACTCCATTGTGTGGCGGTAACTGTTCCAGCCGAACTAACTTGGCTCACTGCTGATTGTCCGTATCCACCATTACCATTCCCGGTGGACCAAACCGCATTAATTTGTCCAGATGTTGTACTGGTACTTGAGCCAACAAACCCGTTGTAATCTGTTGCTGCTATTAATCCACCCGATGCATATGACATTTGTTATTTCCTTTGTATTAGTCAAGTCTTTGTCTTGACACTATAATTCGACGGCGTTCTGTATTCAACAGTAAAAAGTATTATCTTAGGCGTCATCTTTAAAATATTATAGTTGGATTCTTTTTTAATTACGAATTAATTTTAACGCTGGCTTCTATTATGCCTTCTTTTAAATCATTTTTGTTTTCTAAACTTCTACCAATAACGTTCCAGGGTGTTATTTCTGATCGTTTTCCAGCTCTAGCAAGTCCATTTCCGGCACTTACCAAGCGATCACCTTTTCGAATTCGTCCTATTACTCGTACCGGAACACGCCCGTTAACTGCTATAGGCGGATGAGTCGAATCGGTTCCGGCCGAAGAATTCATCAGGTACGCCGCATTAGTACTTATGACTCCGAACACTTGATCGCTTAAATCTTGTCCAACTTTTGTGATTTCGGCCGGTCCACCCATTTCCACCACTGTTCCTGCAGGATACTCAGCATCGGCTGCAAATCTTTCAGCCAAGTCTGCGTACTGTGCGTGAACTGCAGTACCAGTGAACGTGGCAGCATACACATTGTTAAACCAAGCGCTGATACTACCAATATTGCTCACTGTGTTTGCTACCGGTGTTA
>Ga0208379_1000180_pt1 | contig 29748 bp, 37 predicted proteins | sample CryBogCBE02Aug07_FD_184559 | JGI IMG/M metagenome (GOLD analysis project Ga0208379, IMG submission 184559) | Freshwater microbial communities from Crystal Bog, Wisconsin, USA - CBE02Aug07 (SPAdes) | ecosystem: Environmental > Aquatic > Freshwater > Lake | place: Crystal Bog, Wisconsin, USA... | reverse complement strand
GCTGCCAGCGCTATGAGAGAGTGAACAAATTCACGAATGTAAGGAGCCATTATGCGAATACCTTATGCTCATCAGCATCAAGTGCGTTCATAGCCATCTGCGCCCATTGGAAACGGCTTTTCATGTTAGGGACACCAGCGCCCTCATATTCACGCTCAAATACTTCCGTTGCCTCATTCAGCGTTTTTGTGTCTTTTAAATGTGCGACAACATGGAAATAATCATGCGTCAATTCGTAAAGCAGGAAGCCTTCATTTGCTTCGTCGCTCGTCCATTTGAGCTTGTTTTTTACGCACCAATCTAGGAAGGATTTTCGACGCGGCCCTGTCCATTGAAACCAGCCATAACCACCTCTGCCTTCTGGCTGACCAATTTCATGCAAACGCTGAAAGCCCATGCTTTCCGTTCCAAGATTGCCAAGAATACCAGCGGCTTGATAATCAGTCATGCCAAAATTGTGCATCAATGTGCGCATCAAGCGAGGCGCTTTTTGCATGAATAATACATTAGGCATTTGCTTTGACCCATTCTAGGCTTTCGAGAAATGCGAGATAAAACACAAACTGCGCCAGCAGCATTGCGAGCATGAGATCGTGCATTAGAAACCCCTTTCGAGTTCTCTAATAAAAGATAAGATGATTTTTATTGAGAATTGACCACAGATTAGAGCCATTCCGATATTCATCAGCTTTCTGACAATCTCGAAATGGTCGGGGTGCATTAGCAAACGTGCCTTGATAGTGATGTCGGAGTTTTAGCTTGTGCGACAGCTAAATTATTAGATGATTGTTTTTCATAGGCAGTAATTGGCTGGCTGGCTAATGTATAAGAACCTAACGCCCCTCCATTTATAGGAACAAGCAAAACAACATTTTTTGACAAAGCTGTTATTGATTTAGATTTACCAGACACAAGTGTTTTTGGTGTCGGGTTAAATTGTGCTAATAAATTTGTTTTATTTCTAGCTGTAGCTTTAATTAATTTATTTAAATGCGGGTCAAGACAAAAAGCGCCGATAGCTAAAATATTATTAGCAGAACCATTTGCTACGCCAGTAGCAGCATTTATCGAACCGCCAACACCATTAACAATACAAGCGCCATTAGGAACTGTTATATAGTTTGAGCCAGCAAGAACGCTAGCCGCCAAAACATCGTTTGCTAGTGTCGAGCCAGCAAAAGCGTAGTCAGGCGCAAATGCAAAAAGCGTTAGTGCGCCGATATACCCAACAACGCTAGATGTGCCGCTTGCAGAACAACTAGTTGACCATATTGTTGTAAAACTACCAGTAACAGATGCGGAGCCGGTAGCAGATGAAACGGCGGCAGCTTTAGATGCTCCAACGCCAGAAGCAGCGCCGACGCCAGAAGCTAAAGCTAAAGCCGCCCATGACGCCGCGCCAACAGCGCTTGCGGAGCCGGATGCGGTAGCGGTTCCAGTTGTTGCGTCTGTAGCAGCTCCAGCGCCGGAAACCGAAGCAGAGCCGTTAGCAATCGCAATTGCTGACGATATTGCAGCTAATGAACCGTTTATTGACGCTATGCCGAACGCAGAGCCAACAACAGTTGGATAAGCAACAACAACGGCAGAACCAGAAGCCGTAAAGCTAGCCGACCATGTTGACGCCCCTAAGCCATATATTGACGCAAAGGCAGTTGCAGAAGCGCTAGCGGCCCATGTAGAAGCGCCAGTTGCGGTTGCTGATGCAGAACCAAAAGCGGTTGCTGTTAGCGAGGCTGTAGCGGCTAATGTGGCGCTAGTGGTTGACGTTCCAGACGCGCTAGCAGTTGCTACGTCTAACGCAACGCCCGCGCCAGAGACGGACGCAGAGCCAGAAGCAGACGCCGAAGCCGTAGATATTACATAGACTATGCCGCCCGAAGCTAATGGCGCTGAAGCTAACGGGCGACTTGCAAGCATTTAAATGCCTATTCAGCCGCAGGCGCGGCGGGTTCTATCTGTGATTTTGCTTGTTCGCGAATCAAATCAATTAATGGCGTAACTTCTACATATGGCATACGACCAAGAGCAGACATAACGTAATTTAGTTCATTTATATTGAAACTAATTGATACTTTCTGATTTTCCATTTTGCTTCTCCAAAGCACCCGTCCGGTTGGAGTTTGACGCGGGCCGGACGAGCTACTCCCGCGCCAATTCTGTTAAGTCGCTGGCGCTACCCAAGGAAGCTGCGGGCGAACCACAGGCGGATTGATCTGATCCTCAATCTGCTTATTAAGCGAAGCGATTTGTGCAGCTAATGTCTCAGCGCCAAACGCATCTTCCAGCCAACCGATAACCTGTGCTTCTGTCAGATCGGCATAGGCTGTGAATGGAGCGTCTGGATCTAGCGTTACGGATTGGCTTCCGTATATACGAGCATTGTAAGTGCCATCAGTAGATACCCTATCCCAATGCACCGTAAAGACTACATCCGTGTGATTGTTGTGTTGCGGATAACATTCAAGCTGATTAATGCGCCATTGATAAGTATTTGCCATTATTATCTCCTACGCTGCCCTAGCAAATTCGCCGTGTAACTTATCTCTTACTTCATTAGCCACCAAAGCAGCGATTTCTAAATCTTCAAAATAACCATAAAATTTTCTTTTTCTTTCAAAATTAACATAAACAGCCCACTTATTTTTAGAATTATCCCAAGAAACACAGCGAACGCCAGATTTGTTATTCTTCATCATTTTTTTGTTATATTGATTTTGACATCTTGTCGCGCTGCGTAGGTTTTCAATTTTGTTGTTACTTCGATTACCGTCGATATGATCTATGTCATCTGGCATAAAGCCGTTGTGCATTAAAAATATGATACGGTGCGCTCTATGGCGTTTTTGCTTATACCCAAATATGACGTAGCCATCGTTCCGAACGCCACCAACTTTATCGCCAGCTTGAACAGCGCCGTGAGGCTTGATCTTCCAAAACAATTCACCGTCTCGGTATTCGAAAGCCTCAATGGCTTCATCGTATGTGATGTTAGCCATATTAAGCTACCTTTGCTTCTAATGCTTGGACTTTTGCGGCAAGTTCTTGGATGGCTTTGACCATTACAGAGCAGAGAGCATCAAGACGAAGGGACTGAATTTGATTTGCAGCATCTTTTTCGCCGTCAACCCCGCTTGGGATAACAGTTGCTAATTCGTGAGCTATAAAGCCTTCACGCGCAATTCCGTCAGCTTCCCAACTAAACGGTTCATAATCAGCATAAGTATATGTGACAGGACGCAATTGCGAAACACGATCTAAAGCAGTAATTGTTTGTGTTTGAACATTCTTTTTAATACGATAATCTGATGTTACTGTAATAGTTCCTGTATTCGTAGTATCAATCCATAATTGCGTTCCGCTAGAATAATAAAGATTAAAGGCGTGGGCGTCATAAGATCCAGTATAACCAGATCGTCCAGCGTATCCTTTACTACTTACTGTTCCAGAAACTGAACCAATAGAAATTGGAACACTTGTCGGCCCAACCAGCAGGTTTCCGCTGCTGTCAATTCTTACTCTAGGCGAAGTAAAGACACCATTGGTATAAAAATCCAAATAATCATTACCATAAGTTCCAGCAACGATAGCTGATCTAATTCCACCAGAAGGCAAAGCTGTAAAACCAAGGCCAACTTGATTGTAATTTGAGCCAGAAAAATCTAAACTTTGATTGCTCAAAACAGCAACACAAGTTTGATCTGCTGTTAATGAACTAGAATATGTTCCTGTTGCTGTAAAACGCCTAGTGCCACCTGTTCCACCTACAGTAAGATTAGAACTAGCATCCAACGTCATCGCCTGAGTGAAGGTGATGGCTGCGTTTGCAGAGCCGGATGGAGCTATAAACCACTTATGGATACCAGCTTCTTGCGCATAATAACTAGCTAGTGATGTATTTTTATATAACCATTGCGTAGTGTAATAAGCGTTGGACGATAGCCAAGTTGCCGTAGTGGAATTTGCATTAGTAAGAGCAGTTCCAAAGCCAATGTCCAGCGTTCGTATGCTAGAACTCCAAGCACTCGGCGTCACACCTAGTCCGAGGTTGCCGGATGAATTAAGCGTCATGTTAGTAGTGCCGCTATTTTTAAATAGCAAACTGCCACTACTGCCCGGAGCATTAATTATTGCACTACCTGCGTAGCTTGATAAATTATTGCCAGCAGCAAATATATCTACACCGGTAATTTGAAGCGCCGTGTATGAGTATGCGCCGCCACCTGGAGAATGATTTAAGGTTATATACTGATTTACGGCAGAACCAGTTGTTCCTGTTTGTAATATTGTCTGGCCGTTATTGGCATTATTTACAGTAGCAGTTCCATTTACTTCTAATGTTGTAGATGGCGTTGTAGTCCCAATACCCACATTACCTGCGGAGGTGATGCGCATACGCTCAGTAGCATTTGTGCCAAAAGAAAGCGGATTAGCACTGTCTGTTCCAATTATTCCCGAATAAGCAGAAGCTCCAGTTAAAAGCTGGCTTCCAGAACTTCCTTCACAACCAACACGAAGCGCGCCTCCGGTATTCGACATAAAACTGCCGACATAATTAGTTCCAGTAGATGATACAATACGGAATATTGCTAACGCTTTTGCAGCATCTATAACATAAGACGAACTACTGCCATTGATTGATAAGCTAGTTCCGTCAAACGTGAAACCGCTACTAGAACTAAACGCACTCGTCCCATTCCCATACGGTATATATCCAGCCGTTAAACTGGTGAGGCCAGTGCCGCCGTTTGCAACGCCAAGCGTGTTGTTGCCTCCGTTAGAAACAATATCAGCAGCCAGCGGCGCGATATAAACAACAGCATTACCTGACAGGCTTAACAATGACCCTGTGCTGCTTTGTCCGAGCGTCCTGGTTAATGTCGGGCCGGTTGTGCTATATGTGCCTGTGCCATATTCCCACGCCCCAGAATTATCGTCTATTGCGTAGCTAACCGTGTCACCATTTTGAACGCCAGAAGTTGCAAATGTCTGATAACCCAATACCGCCGCAACAAGCGTAATTGTTCCTGTGCCTGTGGTAGCAGTTGTCATTTTAGCGCGGTTATATAACTTTGCCATTGCTAGCGTCTCTCAATTTTAATTAATGTTATAATTTTAGCTATTAGCTTTCGGTAATTGTCGAAGCTGTCGTTAGCTGTGGCGTGACGCCTGTAGACACAAGAATATTAGGCGATACAGTGCCGGTATAAAGAATATAACCAGTGCCAGAAGGGGAGGTTCCAACAGCCCAATTTGTAACAGTGCCGCCAGCGCCGCCTGTCATTGAGCCAAACGTAATTGCGGAGCCTGGTGACACAGAATTTGTTGTTACCGTAAAACCGCTTGAGCCAGTTGTTCTTGCAACAGCCTGACGCGCATAACCCGTATAGCTGATTTCACTTGATGATTGATTGCCGCTTGCAGTTGGATCAGCCGTGTGAAGCGAGACGTAAAGATTGCCAGCGGTAACAGAAGCCTGCAATCCAGAACCAATAGCGTTTACTGGCGCATTTGCAGCATTATTGTTGAACAATAGTTGCAGCAAAGCATTGTCAAAAGTAGTTCCTTTTGGCATCGTATATTCCTATTTAAAGTTTGTGATTAATCGCCTGTCCAATTGAGCGTTATAATTCCGTTAGCTCCAGAAGCGCCCGACGCCCCATTTCTTGCGTCATCATTACCGCAAGAAACATAAGGATAAACGCCCTGCAATGCGCGACCTTGTCCATAACCACCGCCACCGCCGCCGCTGCCAACAAAACCAGCTACCGTTGCGCCAGATGTTGGGCCAGTTCCACCAAGCGCTGGATTTGTTAATGTAATTGTTTGAGCACCGCCACCGCCGCCGCCCCCGCCGTTGCCTGTGTTTTTTCCATCCCCGCCGGACGCTCTCGCAACAGAACCATCGTAACCAGCCCCGTCAGCACCATTAGAACCACTTGGGCCAGCGTTTTGATTGCCGTCTTGTCCAGTTCCACCAGTTCCTGCGCCGCCACCGGATGGACTTAAATACCAAGCATTTCCAGACGACCCAAATGTTGTCGAGCCACCGTTATTGCCAGAACTCCCATTATACGCATTACAGCCGCCGCCATTGGTAGAACCACCGCCACCGCCCCCGCCCCCGCCGCCTGCGCGAGCATAAATTGTCATGGTCACATATGGAGGAACAACAATAGAATTTGATCCTGTAGATGAGTATGACCTTGAGCCAGCATCTACACGACGCCTGCCATAAAAAGACGAAAAACTAATATTTGTTGACGGGAAAACTCCAACACCACCAGCATTATTATCGTATAAAACCCCACGATATGATGCTAAACTATACCCCAAACCATACCCATCAGCGTTATCAGTGCTTATTTGCGATATGCTAATCGGGCCGCTTGATGGGATCGTCATTAGCGAACCTCAAGTTTCTTCACTTTTTGATCTAGCTCTTTGACAGCTTCAATTAATAGAGCGCAAATACGCTCATATTTAACGGCTTTTGAGCCATCATCTTTTGTCGCAACAACCTCTGGCAATACGCGCTCTATCTCTTGCGCAATGACGCCAACATCGTGTTTGCGCATAAAATAATTATCTTCGCCGCCATGATCTGCGATATATTTATCTGTCCAATCAAATTCAACGCCGTTAATTTTTCTAATTTTTTGCAATGGCTCAGAAATATTTACGATATTCGTTTTAAATTGAATATCAGAGCTATAATAAGCAGTAATATTATTAGTTGCGCGAATTTCGCCCCCAGTTCCAGAGGCGGCAGTTCCAACGCCAAGTGAACCAATATATCCTGACGACGCAGAAATTGTGCCGCCAGATTGGTTTGTTGCTGTTGTCGCCGTTGCAGCGTTACCGCTTACGTTAATGCCCCAAGTTCCAGAAGCATTGCCGCCAGTTAATGTTGGCGCATAAGAATTATATGTTGCGGCTGTTAAACAAGGCGAGCTAGCCGCATATACAGTTCCAGAAGCAGACACATTCCCAGTTACGTTATGCGTCCCAGATGATATTGTTCCAACAGCAGTTAAATTGCCGGATTGATCGGAATATATAACGCCAGTGCCAGATGCGTTTTGAATATATACGGCGTAAGTTGAATTTGCCCCCCATGACGCGGTTGCCGTTGCGCCGTTGAACCAGGCTAAATAACCAAGATTGTTTGACGAATTGACGCTAATGGCGCCCGTCATTGTGCCGCCAGCTAGAGGCAGCTTCGTGTCGGCATAAGCCTTGTTTGCGGCGTCAGTAGAATTACTAGGGTTAGCTAAGTTGTTGATTTGATACGAGCCAAGGTTTAAATTGGCCGCCATCGCGCTTCGACCGCCACGATCAACGCTATTGGTTATTTCATTGCCTAAATCGGTCTGTAGGGTATTATAGGCAGATGATGAAATTGTGGTGCCGCTTACAGCCGTAGTGTTAGCTGGCTGCAAGTAGGTTCCGTTGGCTTGTCTAGGCATATATGGATCGCCTTATTGCTATAATATGCACGATCACCCTGCTCACTATCGTTGTAGCAGAGGGAAAGTTTTTGACTTTTCTTAGTGAAAATATGAGCATCGCGTCTTATTTGACGTTATGCGGTTTTTTGCTTTGCGGTATTTTCTATATTGCTAAACTTATTGACGACCAGGAACGTCAATAGTTGGCAGCGCTAAAGACCTAGCGCCATTTGCAGCTAATAATGCAGCAGCTAAAGAAGCCCTATTTCCCGCTTTATCCATTGCAGCGTTTTTAGCGATTTTCCTATTAAGACCTTCAGAAAGGGCCTTAATGTATTTATCTCTTTCTGGCCCTTGCGCTGTTAATATCTTAGCCATTTCTGGGTAATATTGTGCCGATCTTGGCATACTTTCAGCAAATCGGTTTAATATTGGCGTTAATATCGCGTCTTTAATACCGGCCAAGCTACCTATATTTGCTGGCGCTTCTTCTTTAGTCGCCACACGGCGCGGCTCAGTCATAGAGTTGCGCGTTATATCATTATGCGTTTGCGCAAATTGCTTTTCACGGTTTACCGCATTTAATACGTTGCGCGTTTCATCTTCGCCAAATATTTGCTCTAAAAGCGGGCGCTTAAAGTCGTTATCGCCGCCAGTTAATGCTTTTCCGGCAGTTAGATCATTAGCTGTATTACGAAACTTTTCTTCAATCTTTGATCTTACGCCATTTCTAAAATCTACGTTGGCAGGCCCTAAACTCTTACGCAGCGCAGCTAATTCATCCGGCCAAATTGTCGATTGACCTGGATTACCGCCAAATAGCTCATACCCCTGCTTTAAGGCTTCGTCGCGCTTTCTAATTTTAGAGCTAGCCCTGTTAGCCTCACGATAGCCTGGAACTTGATTTTCCAGAATATCATTCAGCATACCTCTAACATGCTTCAGCGCGCCTTGCTGCGTCGCTACGTCAGACGCTTGCATGCCAAGACCAGGCAAATTATGCTCAATCAGATTATCTAGCTCACCCTTAATTTTATGCAGATTAACGGGATTTGTTTTTGGTATTGTTGCAGGAGCGGCATTTTCTTCAGCTTGCGCTCTAGCATCAGCATATATCTGCTTGCGATTGCGTCCATCCTTAAAGGCGTCGTAAGCATCTCGTTGCCATTGCTTTTCTTGATCGTGAACAGAATAGCGCGGGTGATCGTGGATAGCATCAATAAAATCATTAATATCTGTGCCAGCGACAGCGCCGTCAGTATCGCCTCCCAAATAACCGGCTTCAGCAGCAGCTTCACGCGCCTTATCCATAGGCATACCAGTGCGCTTATTGATAAGCCCCCTATGGAATTTTTGTAAATTTTGAGACGTTAAATTGCCGCCTTCATCTCTAACGCCGCCTCTTTCACGCAAGAAAGAAATCAAATCTTGCACCTGGCCTTTAGGCTTTTCTTGGATAAAGTCTTTTGCCTTTAAATTATTTGCCGCCTCTGGGTTTTCCATCATAAGGCGTTCTTTTAGCGTCGCTAATGCGCGCCTTTCGCCGCCCTCTGCATACGGTAAAGCCTTATCTAAATGGTCAAGCAAAGCCTGTGTATTGACTTCCGGCAGTTCTGGATTGCCTGGTTCTAAACCAGCGCCAACACGATAGTTTTGATAATCGGCGCGCTTTAATTCGTTTTTAATGTTTTTATCAAGAATACGCGGGGCTTCAGCAGGCCCATAATTAGCCTGCACATCACCCAACAAACGATTACTTGTGCCGTTGTTTCGACGCGTCAGCATATTGGTAATTGTGTTGCGCGCTTCCGGCGAATTGCCAGCAACACCCATCCCCTTGCCTAAAAATGCCGGCGAAAAGTCCATCAATGTCGCTTCATCGCCAAGCCGACCGGCGGCGTGTTCAACGTCGCCAGGAGCCATTTGCTTGAGGGCTTTAATTAGCGAACGACCGGCAGGAGCAGAAATTCCATCATAACTGCGCAAACTATCAGCTATTGTCGAGCCAGCGGCGCCCAAAGCCTTGCCGAGTATTGGAATACCGCCACCCAAAACTGCGCCGGTTCCAGCGCCAGTAACAGTGCCGCCTACAGTCCTATGCACATCAGTCAGATCGGGACTATCCGCAGCGCCTTGTAATGCACCAGCAAGCGCACCAGCTTTTGAGCCAGCGGCAACACGCGACAGAACAGGCCCAGACATAACGCCGCCTGTTAAAGCCTCCGGCATAAGAGGTAATGCAGCGACGTTTCCGACGACATTCCCAACCGTGTTTAAAACGGGATGCTTTTCTCTATAGGCGTTTGTGCGTTCTTGTTGATTTTTTAGGTTTCCAGAATAATCGAGAAAATGCGAACCTTTGTCTAATGGAAAAACCGTATTCGCGGCGGCGGCAATACGATCAGCAAGACCAAACGTCATGCCATTAGCGACAGAACGAACAGCATTGTCTAAAGAAAAATCGCCCTGATCTTCTGGGGCATCTAACTTAGCAGTAGACGCGACCTTGCTAGGCAGGCTTTTTGATATTTCTTCAACGGCGCTTTGTTGTTCGGCAGGCGACAGGCTTTTAAAGCTATCATCGACCGTAACTGTGTGATCGCCAATCTTGAGCTTTGCCATTATTCAATCGACCATTTTAAGCCGCTGCTTGTTACGCCGGCGCTAGGTTTTTCTGGCTTATCGCCATTACGCATCGCTCTATTTTCTTTGATAATTTCACGCGCTTGATTAGGGGATTTTTCAGCTAAATCTATTTCTTGCTGCATAACGTCCAAAATAGCGTTTAGCGCCTCCGGCCCCTGCGCTGAAGAAAGGCGCTTAAGCGTGTCAGAAACAACAGCCTCATGCGGCAAGCCTTTTGGATTAACCGCTCTTGCATAAGTATTGGCAATTGTCGCCATAGCTTGACCAAATTTAGCTAAACGAGGATCGCTATTTCCACTTTGCCATGCTTGAACTGCTTGATTGACAGGAACAAAGTTTCCTCTTGGCAAAGCAGCGTTTGCGCCTCGACCAATTAACAATGCGTTAGAGGCTTCGGTTCCCGCAGTCATCGCATTGGCTTCTTGCGTTCCAAGGGTTCTTTCGCCTGCTTGCTGGCCCATATACTCAGCCGCAGCATCCATAGCCTTACGCGGGTCTATATTATGAGCCAAAGCGTAATTAACAGCTTCGTTTCGTAATGCCGTTACGTTTTCAGCGCCTTGTGCGCCACGGCCTAAATTAGCTAAAACAGACTTATCGCCTCTTGCTAATTGCTCGCCACCAAATTTAATAGCGTCCGGCGTAAGGCTAGGCCCTACACCCTTGGCCTTATAAATTTCATTGCCGTTATCGTCTATTAACGCACCGCCGACGACATGGCGCCCTGGCTTAAATTGTTTGGTTTGCTCAAAAAATTCTTTAGCTTCTGGATGAGCATTTAAATATTCATAATTCTTTTGTTCGTTTGTTCTGCTATCGCGTTCTGCCGGCGAAGCGTGAAGGACATTAACTTTACCGCTAGGGTCTTTTTGAATCAGATTGCCGTAATCGTCCATGTAAGGCGCGGCATAGCGTTCTTCATTCTTAACCGCGTCAGTATATAGCTGCGTCAATATCTGCCTATTTTGAGGCGTAATACGCGGATCAGACATTGCGGCGAGGATTTGCTGCGCGCGACTAGGTTGCGCTTGCGCCATTTGTGGTTGAGGTTCTTTTGTTTGTGCGTCCTGCTTACGCGCCTCACGACTTAATAAAAATGCTTGCGACGGGCTATTGCTGGCGACTTGGACAGGCGCGGCGTTTTCTTGAGGTATGTGTCTACGGACATGTTGAACGTAATTAGTATCGCCGCCGCCATTATAAGAAGCAAGAGCTTTATCGACAGAATTAGGGTCATTCCAATTAATCCCTTTATTTCTAGCTGTCAGATACCGCATAGCGAAATCAGAATTAACTGACGGGTCGCTTAAAGAATTATAATCTACTGGCTGGACGCCATAACCAGGCTGTGAGGCAGTTCCTTTTGTTATTTGAAACAAACCACCGTGTGGCGCATTGGGATTGTTTGAGCTTTCTTGCTTTGCCATTGCAAGCGCAATTTGACGCGGAACACCATATTTATCTGCCGCCGTAAAAATAGCAGATTGTATATTAGGCGAAACGTCAGAATTGCTTGCTGTGCCAGATGAAACATCGCCAGAAGGCCCGCTGCCGGTTTCCGGCGCTAGGCGAGGCGTTCCAAATACCTTGTTCATCAATGTGGAATTATAATCGTTATTTTCTTTTTCAGCGGCATTAGCCATGCCTTCATGGAAGCCGCCCATAAGCCCTTGAGCCAAGCGAGCAACACCCTGCCAAGGGGATCGAATAGGCGACGTATCTGACGCTTGCTGCATTAGGCTTTCAGCCAATGCGCGTTTGCGCTTAATGCCGTCTTCGGAAAGATAATTTCCGACTGATGGATCGTCTTGAAGCGTTTGCGTAAGAGCCATTTAGTATGCCCTTGGATTAGAATATGAGGAAGCAAATGGCCCTGCATAACCGTTAGAATTAGCAAGCCCCCATCCAGCATTGGCAAGGCCAGAACCCATTGCAGCACCCATAGGCCCGCCAGCTAGACCGCCAGCCACCGCTCCACCAAGACCAAATAATCCACCCATCATTGCGCTATTATTGGCTATCTGATTGTTGTAAGCGTTTTGCTGATTGCCATATGCAGATTGATAGGCACCCATAACGTCAGGCGATTGAACGCTAGCCGTAGGCGTTTGCGATAAGCCAATAGATTGAATAGGCGCATTTACTGAGGTCTGACCATTTAATGACGCTAAGTTATTAAATGGGTTATTATAAGCCTGTAAGCTAGCGCCAAAATTCTGAATATTGGCGTTTTGACTATTAAGGGCATTTGTATTGTTTTGGTTTACAGCCGAATTATTAGCGTTAAATTGATTAAGTGCATTGGCATTATTTTGATTAGCAGCATTATATTGCGCACCATAAATATTTTGTGCGTTTTGGTTGTTTTGCGCAATTGCAGAGTTATTTGCGCCAAATTGGCTTAGTGCATTTTGATTATTCTGGTTCAATACATTGTTATTGGCATTAAATTGTGTGGCGGCGTTTCCTGCTACCGTATTATAAGCGTTTAAATCAGCTTGATTATAAGCATTGCTCTTAGCGGTATTAAAATCGCGATAAGCATTGTCATATTGAACAGAACCAGGAACAACGCCCCTATTTGCCATTTCCTGGTCGAAATTGTTTTGTTGCTGGTTCCAATAGGGATCAAGTGTGGATTTGTTTAAATCTGCCAGCCTTTGAGCATTTGCATTATAGCTTAGATCAAGCTGGCTGTTATTGTTTTGAAGCTGCAAATTAGGGTTTAGATTTTGTAGGCTTAAATCACCGCTTACATTGTTTAATTGTAAATTAGGATTAACATTTTGAAGGTTCAAATCTTGAGCATGATATTGCGGCGATTGCGCCGTCATGTTAGCGGCGTTATTATTTAGAAATGAATTAGCTGCGTTACTTGCGCCTTGAGCTAAATTTTCATTGGAATTAAGAATATTTTGTAATGGTGCTGATAATGATTGATTTGCAGAATACCCGCCAGGTGCATTAGGATCAGCCGTATAAGTCAACGACCCGTAAGGGGTTGACTGATCAATCATATTTCCCTTACGCGTGGCGTCTGCTGCTTGCTGGTTAGCCTGCGCTTGTTGATTTGACATGGCGTTCGCCATCAACATCGCAGTCATAGGATTTGGAGCTTGCGGGCTATTCATTTCCGTTTCACCAGTTTTTGCTCTTTGGCTAACATGCCAAACAAAATTGCATCCTCGCCGCCAAAATATTCTTTGGCAACGCCTTCAAACTTAAAACCAACATTAAGCATCGCTTTTATAGCGCGCTGATTTGATACCCTTGTCCGAGCCGACATTCGGTTGCAGCCGAGATCAAAAAAAGCGATTAATGCTATAAATCGAGCGATAGAAATTGTTACCCGTTCTTCACAGGCAATCGTTAGCTCGACATTATCGCCGGTAAACCCGTTATAGACAAAAGCACCAACTGTATCATTTTGCTTGTTTGCTATAACGTAACCACAAAAAGGCAGAGATAAATTTATATTTAGCGCTTTATCTAAGTAAGCCTTCGACTTCGCATCCGAGCGATAGGCATTAAGCAATTATCTCGCCTTCTTCAAATAATATATCCGTTCTCATAAGCCGTATATCTGGCGTGACGTTAGTAGATGATAATGTGACTTGGATAACTGGGCTAAATACGCTTCCAAAGCCAGTTGCCGTTTGCCAATAATTTTGCGTCACAAGACTATTAGGCCAAATAGCTGTGCCCCAAACAGAACTATCCCAAGTCGCGCCAAAATTACCTTGAATAATAGAAGTTGGAGCTTGAGGAATTGTAATATCATAATCAACATTTACAGTTACTTGCAATTGCTGACCAAAATTAGACGATACATAAGGATGCACCATTCTAACTTGTTTATGCGTTACCGTGTCGTTAAATCCGGTAAATGACGGGAATATTGTTGCTGTATAGTTAGCACCATCATCGGCAGCACCAACTTCACCCTGCATGACACGGCCATCAGATGTGCCATAATACAAACCATTTTGATACACAGCAAAACAATTTGCATCCCACCCGACATATTGCGCCCATGCGCCAGTTCGAGCGTTCACAATAAATTGCGTTTTATCGCCGGCAGAAAGTTTAGGTAAATTAATAATACCCATGCTTTCCAGCGGCCATAGCTGGATTTGCCATCCAACCAAGCCGGTTCTTGCGATAACGGCAGACCTCCAGGCCGGCATTATAGGCTGTGTTATCGCCTCGTTTTGCAGCGATATTTGATCCAATGTCTGCACCTTAGACATGGGAACAATGCCGTCTTCAGTCATAATCAATAAATCGCCGCCAGCCTTAGAAAAACATCTAGGGCCAAGAGGCTTTGAAATCTTATAAGTGCCTTTTAATGTCCAAACGCTTGGATCGGCACCGTCATACATAACAACTTCGCCCTCAGACGAAATTGCGACAAAACTCTCATAAATACCGCTTGTGCTATCAATCGCCCAAGACGATGTAGCTACAATATAACCACCATTGCGAAATATGCCCTGCATCGGGAATACTGTCGCAGCACCGGCAATAGAATTAACTGGCAAATACCATATGTTTAATGTGTTTGTTTCTACAAAATAAAGGCGATTTTTAAATATATTAACATTAGAAAAAGACGAAAAAGAACCAGAAGCAGCGGTAATTGTTGGCGTAGACCAGCTTGTGCCGTTAAATTGATAAACAGGGTTTATGCCATTAACAGCTACTAAATAGCTAGCTGATAATCCTTGAAACTGCACATAATTAAAATAAGCAGAATTGCTTAACCCCGTCACCATTGCCGCGCCAACTGCGCCCGTATTGGTGACATCGTAAATATTGCCATTGCATACGGCAAACATTTTAGAATTAGTCGCGTTTTGCCACGGCATTAACGTGTTTACTGTGGCTGACGGCATACCCGTCGCATAAGCCTGTGAGCCACGGCGAATACGGACATAGTCTAATTGAGGAAAAGCATTTTGTAATAAATACGCCGTTCCTGGCGGCGCTTCAGCCATGTTATAGCCAACATACCAGCCCTTAGTCGGAGCCGGTATTTGCGCCGGTTGTGATATGCGAGATTTGGATGGCCCTTTATCTCGTAAAGGCGCTAATCTCATGGCGGCGTATAGCTTATCTGACCAGGCCAGAAATTATCTGAGTTGACAGTATAATCGCTGGTCGAAACAACACGCTCGTTATTTTGCTGACCGGCGTTACGATCAACAGACAATTCATAAGCGCGAAATTCTTCGGCGTAATCCAAGCCCTTAGCGCGTTTCCAGCGCCATATGGTGCCTTTCATTATAATATCTTCGTCAATGAGCGACGTATCGCTATCGCCTGACCAAGATTGAATATAAGCGCTGGTTGAGCCAGATTGTATCCAGTTTTTAGTAAAATACCAGAATTGGACAACCTCACCGCTTGCCAGAGCAGGCCATATTTCCATTTCATTATTGACGATGCGCCAAACTGGATAGGCTGGATAGGCTGGAAGCGCCTTCATTTGATTAAGCCATTCGTCATTGACGGGGCCAATCAATGGAATAGTCGGACGCGCCAAACTAATCAACGCGCCCATTGGTGACTTATCTGATGGACAAAGACGCATCCAATCTGAAGGCAAATTAAATAGCGCCGTCGCGCCATCGCCGGTTATTAGAGCTTGGTTTTTAAGATTGTTCCAATCATACCGCTCTAATAATTCTCGACCTGTATCTTGAGAAAACGCAACTAATTGCAAGACGCTTGTATCGGTAGATGAATACGCGCTATTTGGGACAGCCCCAAAATTAATGCGTATTGCCGCGTTCTGGCAAATAGTTAATAATGACATTAATCAGCCTTTGCAGGACGCCCAGGGCCGCGTTTAACAGCCTCTTTGTCCATTTCATCAATACGCTTTTCCAAGCGTTCTAATTGCTCACGAAGGCGCTCATTTTCAGCAGCTAGCCTTGTAGCCGCCGCGCCGTCTTTAGCTTGCTCTAGCCATGCCTTGGCTTTCTCGCGCCATATGCGACCATCAGCGATACGGTTAACATTCGTGTCGGCTATGTCTCGCAGGCTTTCGACCGAAAAAATGCCAGAGGCTTCAAATTCTGCAATCTGCACAGGCGACAGCAACGGCCACTGTTTTAGCGGCGTTCCATCAATGTGCTTTTCTTGTCTCTTGGCTTTCCAAGCTTCATAAGCCACAGGAAAACGCTCTTTAATATTGCTATCTACTGGATGCACAGGCTGGTTAAACATATCGCCTGCGACAATCAATCTCACGCGCTCTTCTTCGCGGTAACGCGGAACGCCATCGCGTTCTGAAGCCGCCTGATCTTCCACTGGCTCAACAAAGAATATTGGCTGAACGCCTTTATTCATTTGAGCGTAATCAATTCCAAAACCACCCGAAACTGTAGCGAATGGGTCGCCAACTCCGCCTAATGTATCTTGCATTTTATCCCCTGCCCGTTGAAAAGGCGCAAAAGAAAGGGGGGCATAAGCGCCCCCCGATCAAGATTAGTTAGCAGCGCTGATAAAGGCGCTGTTAAGATAGGCTTCGACGTATTTTGCACAGGTCATCGTGATCGTTGAGCCTGTAGCCGTCGCATTAGCCGACAGCGTAATCGTGTAATTTCCAGCGCTACCGTTGATTGAAGAAATCGTGGTAGAAGCAGGAATACCCGTTCCGCTAATCGTCATGTTTGGATAAATACCCGTTACAGTCGAAAGGTTCGTCAGAACGGCAGAGCCATTCGTCGTATTCGCTGTAAACGTGTAGTTTGTTGCTGGCAGAAATACGCCGCCAAGCGTATAGGAGCCAGAAGCAGGGCCGGCAGTAGGAGCGTCAGCCTGACCAGCGGTCGTTGACGATGTTACGGTTTTACCCGTAAGCGCCGTTGACGCGCAGTTCAGAAGCGATACGCCATCAACCTGAACCCACACAATATACACACCCGCTGAAGGGAATGTAAAAGAGAAGGCCGCAGATGTTGGAGCCATCTGATAGTTGCCACCAAAGAAGAAAGTGCCAACCTTAACACCGAGTTTAGCAGCGCTCGTAACGCCAAGCGTCGCTACAAAGTTGTTATCAACAAAGGCGAGATCGCCCTGGTTTACAACCTGGCTTGCCGTTGCTGTGAAAGACGCAGCAACAAAGCTAGCGCCGCCATCGCCGTGAACAATCGTGCCAGGACGAAAGTTAGCATATGGGCCGACAGTGCTGTCGGTCGGGCCAATAGGCGCATAAGTCTTTTCACCCGCGCCCATTACTGGAAAATAAGCAATTGTCATTATCGTCTCTCCTTACTGCCAAAGGACGCCTTGGAGGGACGGATTGGCGATTGTCATGTTTCCGGCCCAAGCCATGATGCGAACAATCGCGTCCTGGTTGATGCTGGTGCGGTCGCCGCCGACTACTTTGAAGTTCCGGCTCGCATGTGGGCGATAGAACAAGTAATCGGAGTTGATGAAATACATGGTGTTTGATGGGATTTGACCGTTTTTACCGCCGTCAAGAACGACATCAACGGACTTACCAGCACCATAGTATTTGACAGCCGTGAAACCGGCGCCTGCGGAGCCTTTGTCATCAGTGATACGCTGAATTGACTGAAGCGAAGCAAGATAGGCGAGATAATAGTTATTATCTGCAACAATCAGATCAACGCCGTCAGAATTACGCTTCAACTGAATTGACGTAGAGTTCATATAGCTCTGAATATTCGAGCTAGTGACAACGCCACGGCTATCAGTGTTCGCGTTTACAGCTACGTTACGCCACCAAACCTGGCTGGAACGATCAATGCCGCCGACAATACCAGAGGTAGGCGTTTTAGAAACCAACAGCGCAAGGCCGTTAATCTGCTTGCCACCCCAACCAGTGCCGTCAGAGTAAACAGCCGCAGACATCTGGTTCCAGAATGTATCTTCAGCCGTATCAACGCGAGCTTCGATGAGGTCAATCATCTCTTCTTCGCTACGGTTCTGAAGCTCTTCAAGACCTGACAAAACGACAGCAATCGACGCCTGTTTAATCGGGAAGCGAGCAGCCGTCATCGTATCATTCAGCGATACGTTAAGGAACTCAAAGCCCGAATAGAACATAAACGTCTGGTTCTGCGCGTAACGCAGTTCCTGCATGATCTCGCGACCACCAGAAAAAGGCTTGTTTTTGCCTTTTTGTTTAAGACGCTCAAGCAAAGCATTGTTGTTTGTAATGTTGTCAGCAAGAACGCGTGAGCGATTTTCAAGCGTGGTTGTAACCACATCGCCCCAATCGACGCTTGCCACTAAGGGACTAGCCATTGGTTATCCTTTCTTAACCGCGCTGCGCTGCAATCGCGGCTCTAATGTTGTCGTGAATACTCATGTTTTGTGGTGTTGCTTTTGCGCTGGGGTTGAAACCAGGGCTTGGAGCGCCGCCAACCGCCTTTGCCGCTGCTTTGGCTTTTTGAACTGCCTGCGCGGGGTTAGGCGTCGAATTAGGTTGAGACTTGAGTAAGATTGCTCTTGTCTCAGGGTTGAACCAACAAGCCTTTTCATATGCGTCCTTCAGATCACTGGCTTTCCCATTTTGAAGAAGGATCGCCATATCCTCACGGACATTCTCGAAATACGCATTAGCTGGATCGTTTCTAAAGCGCTCTATCTCACTAAGAGTTTCACGCTGTAAAAACTTTTCCTCAAACCGTTGCTCTGCTTGTTGGAGCAAGGCGTCAGGGTTTATCGCAGGGGGTTGATAGCCCTGTGATTGCTGCACGTTAGTTCCCGAAAGATCGACGCCATAACGTGCCGCATAAGCCATTATAAACTGAGCAGGATTAATGCCAAATCGACTGTTCAGTAAATCTACGCCATCAAGGTAATTTGTCCGAAGGCTGTTTTCTATTTTAGCGTAATCTTGAACCGCAGCCGCTAAGGTTGTGCCGTTTTCTTCAGCGACCTCTGCAAACTGCTTTAATCCACCATAGCGCGCAAAGCCTTTATCTACCTCTTGCTCACGCTTGGCTATGCTTTCCTTAACTGTTTCCGGCAATTCGTTAAATGCAGCTTTTGCCGCAACCGACCAACCAGGAGGCGCTTTATATGCGGGTTTCTGAACCTCATCGCCGCTTGCTTGATCTTGAACTTGCTCGTCCTTGACCTCAACAGCTTCGGCAGGTTTATCCTTTGATGCGAAACGGCCTTTATCGTCTCTGCCGTCTTTACGCCCCTGCTTTTCTTCCGGCTCATCGGCTTTGGCGGGTTCAGCATTTGAAACATCATTCGATATTTCGCGCTGTTTATCCCTAGCCGCTTCAATAATTGAACGTAAATCTGTTGGGCTGGACGCGACTTCGCTTTCGCCCGTTGACGGGGCGTCAATAATTTCTTCATCTATCATTGTTCACCTGGGCCGTTGAAAAGCCGTTATTGCCAGGAAGCGCCTGTCTCTTTAGCGAGAGCGACGCCTTGTGCCTCTGGCTTGTAGCCATTCTTAATTTTGTGAATAGCTTTGCTGATGTCGTCCTTGCTTACTTGTGGACGTTTTGGAGCTTTAATATCTTGCTTGTCGTTGCCCATCTCGACAACGCCGTGTTGTTTGTATTCTTTACGAAGGCTTGATTTGCTATCGTAAAACTTGCCTGTTAGTTGCGATTGAATGGCGCCCATTTCATCCTTGATGATCATCGGGGTCGCTAAATCGGAACGCTTGTCGTTAAAATGAAAATGGCCCGCACATTCTAAGGGCCAATCTTCTTCTAGCTTATGCCAGCCACCGCAGACGCGGCAGGATCGCTCAGTCATTAGGACAATCTAAGGTTAGCCGCAGCCGTAACAGTGCCAGAGCCATAGGTTGACACTCTAGCGCGGAAATAACGCAGATCAGTGCGGAATACAGTTGCAACTGCCGTTGTGGTTGTTGCTACCGTTTCCGTTGCGGGAGCTGATGGCGCATAACCAGAAACACCGACCCAGTTCACATTGTCAGGACTTGCCTCATAGGTAATCGTGCAGGTCGTTCCAGCGCTGGAGACGTTGACAGCAATACGCTTATAGCCTTGCGTATCGACAGAAAACAGATTGCCTGCCGCCGTTACTGAGCCAGTGACCGTGTAACCGTCACTAAGATTTTGTTCGGATTGTAAGAATAAACCGCCAGCCATGACTTAACCTTTGTGCATGTTTTTGAGCGTCTCAGCTAACATAGCCCGTTTGCGCTCTTTAGGGTTTTTGCTGTGTTCAGCTTTTTCGATTTTGCTGTCAGGTATTTTCTTACCCATTGGCACGTTTAATTCTTTGTGAAGCGCGCCTGGATGTTTAATGGCGCCTTTGATCCAATCAGACATTGTTTGCCCCTGGCGGCATCATAGCCGCGTTTGCCGCTTCTGCTTGCTGGCGAATGAAATCATTCTGCGCTCTTTGCTCATCCATCTGAGCTTGGCGCATCGCTGTATGATGATCGAGATGAGCCTGTGCAATCTTGGCTTGAGCGCCGACCTGTGCCGCTTGCACATCAAACTGAGACTTTTGCACTTCAGCCTTGGCTTTTACTTGCTCTGACTGAGCTTTTGCTTGCGCTGCCATGATCTCAGGGCTTGGCGGCTTAGGCTGGCTTGCCAGTTGTTCGATCTTTTCGACTGTGTCCTCAATTGTTTCTTCTAGCTCACGACCAACACGATAAGCCCGAACGCCAAACAACAATAGATCGCCAGCTAACGGAGCCAAAGCAGGATTTGCCTGCACCATTGGCCCCCATCCCTGCATAAACTGCGTGACGGAGGCAATAAAATCATTGCGGTCTTTACGCTCTTGGCTTTCGTCGCCAACAATCGTGCTATCGACCTCTATATCTATTCTAAATCGACGTAACGCCCCGTCGCGTAGCAACGCCATGACAGCATCAATAGTCACTGGCTGGTTTGGTTGTTGCTGACCTGGCATCATCACATCATACCTGGCTGCGACGGTTGTGGTTGAGGCGCTTGCATTTGCTGCATACGAGCTTGTTGCGCTTGCGCCATAAGCGCTTGTTGCTGCGCCATCATTTGTTGTTGCTGTAGCTCTGCCTCAGTCGGCAAGCTCATATTAGTCATTTTCAGCAATGTCTCAGGCTGAAACTGTGTGCAAATAATCTCAGCCAGCATACGGACAATGTCGCGGCTAAAACGCGCTAGTTCTTGCTGCCGCTCACGAATACGGATTGAGCCGTATTGCGCCTTGATCGACTGCGCCGTGGCCGTCTCCGAAGCGTTAGCGTCGCCGCGCATAATGTCAGAAATGCCAACAATCTGATAAATATCCTCAATCAATTGCTTGCGTAATTCAACACAACCCTTGAGCAAATTGGCGACTTGATCGACCGGCAACCAAACAACAGGAGCGCCGTTATTGCCTTTTGTAAAAGCATCCCAAGACTTGACAGCAATTAGCTTATTTTCAAAGCCTGGCGACATAGCGCGCTCAACCTCTGGCGCTCCTTCACCTTGAGGCCCCGCAGGATAAAAGCCCACTAGCTTCAACGCTTGCTGTAGGGCGCCAATGCGAGCCGTCAGCGTGTCAATCTCTTCGGCTTGATCCTGGTAATACACATAGTCAGGAATAGGCGCGAGGCTATCGGTTGTCAGTGTCGCAAATGCTGGCTTTGGACATGGGAAAAACCCGTCCAGCTTCAGATAAGGCGCACCGTCTTCCAACACATCGGGATAGCCCTTTGCAATCCAGCAGACCTTTTGTTTTTCCTTATCCCAAAATTCCCAGATCGTGGCCTTGCTCATGCCCGTCGTGGATGAATTCGTATTCATTGCGTCAGAGCTTGGCGCTTCTGGATTTGCATCAAGCGGGATGTTGCTAGCAATCTCTTGACCGAACCGCTCAGTCAGATCGTCCTTGGACAGATAGGCTCTAAACGCAACCCATTGAACCTCATCCCAGGTTCTCGCTGCTTGGCAAACGAAATCCTCACGCTGGACATATCTGAGCTTCACATGCTCGAAATCTAGCACCTCATTCGGATTGCCAGCCTCTTGCGCTTCTTCGCGCTCTTCAGGAACCTCGCTATCAAGGCCCATCATCGACGCTGTATCAAGCCCGTCTACGTCGTCTTCGTCTGTTACCGTGACAGTAACAGGCTCATAATAAACCCTAGCAACGCCACGACCGTAAAGAAGGAAATCATCCCTAACTTGCTCAAGACGGCTATAAAAATCATTGCTCTCGACCTGGAACCGACAAGCGCGTTCAAGTAAGTCACACGCCTCACGGCCTACTGCATCGCTATCTCTAAAGCGGCGCTGCACTACAGGCTGCGGAGCCTTTGCCATAACCGCTGGCTTCATCACCTCCATGTTTGACCAGAGGATTTGATAGCGCCGCGTTTTGTTTGTCTGGCTGGCTTCGTAACGATATTTCTTGCGTATCTTTTTGCAACGCTCGTTCCACTCGTGCATTTCTGGCGCACGTTGGGCGCTTTCAATCAAATCAAGATAATAGGCGGCGCTTTGAGGCTGGCCATCAGCTTTGTAATTATCTGCGTCTGAAGCCATTAAACCCTATCTTGCTTTTCGTGACCGCCAATTTCAGCGCTCATGTATTCGTCTAACGTAATCTCATTTAAGCCGCGCATCTTAGGCTTATCGGCCTTGTCAATCGCTGGCTGTATGTGTTGCTTCCACGCCATAGCGAGATAACCAAACGCATCAGCCGGATGAGACGCCCAATCATGCTTTGGCGTGTTCTTAAACACACGCGCCTTATCGTCCCATTCTTGTTTATATTGCCTTAGTGCTTCCAAACCCGAAGCACATCGTCCGCCATCAAACCGACATTTTGGGATGGTGAGCTTGGCTGCGTGTATTCTGTCCTCGACACGATGATCTGCCACCAGAACAGGCTTAGTTCCTTCTGCCAGCATCGTTTCAATGCGTGTCCTGCCGGTCTCGAATGAAGGCACCTTTGCGTCGTGCGGAACGTAACATGTGCCTGTGTAATGGCGCTCTTTGATCTCTTTGAGATAATCGAGAAAGTAATATCCGCTGACCGAAATGAAATCGACGACATGCGGTCCATCCCTGCCGATCTGGAACGCCCAGACAGCCATATTAGCGCCGTTACCGAAATCCCAGGCTGTATGTATTTCTGTGTCTAATTGCGGCAGACTTTCAACGATCCTGCCATCACGTTGCGCTTCAGCCATCTCGCGCCCAAAGTAGGCCCCGACTATGGCAGCGTCGAAACTATTTTCGTATTCCTGCTGATAACGGTCGTAGCCCATTTGCTCTAGGGCATCGTCTAATTCAGACTGAGGAATTAACCCCGTCTCACTCGCCTTTAAATCTAAATGAAACCACTCGGACGATTGCCGAGCCTTTTCTGAAATCTCCCAGAACTCATTCTTGCCGCATGGCGTTCCAATCCATACAGCCCAACCATTACGATCACTAAGAGCAGGTCGAAGAACCTCTGTGTAAACCGCAGGGCTAATCTGGCTAGGCTCGTCAATGACAATGCCATCAAAATACCCGCCTCTCAGCGCTTGATAGTTATCAGCGCCATACAGTCTAACGCGACCGCCATTCGGGAAATCTACGCGTAACTCACTCTCATTAAATGTCGCGCCATAAGCTAATAGCGGCGCAGAATATGCCTTTAAATAATCCCAGGCGTTCGTCTTGCTCTGCGATAGAAACGGGCTAATCAACCCGTATCTTGGCCGCTCACGCTTATTCTCTAAACAACGCCTAACAAGATCATTAATACACGCTACAGTCTTGCCGCAGCGCCTATGAGCAACAATACAGGCCCATCGCTCTTGTCTATCGTGAAATGGCTTAAATACATCCCTAGGCTTATACGGTATGCGTAGCCTAGTCATTATCCCATTCAATAATCAGCTTGGCAGGCTGGCTGTGTGTCGGATCAGTCAAAGCAACTGACTGTAAATCCGGCAATACCTTTTTCAATAATGCAATTGCAGCAGTAACCTGAGAAGGCTCTAGCTTTTTAGTCCCCTCTGCATGTTCAATTAAATTGTTGAGAATGTTACTATTTGCAATTTTATCTCTATGCCTATCTGGCATACTGTAATTTGATCTATTTACGTTTGCCATATCCCCTACTCACGCCGTTGAAAAGCGTCAGACACCCTGCTCACACTTATATGCAAGCAATCGAAAGCGTTTGTCTTTTAATTGAGAAGCGTTACGGCCAGCTTCATCACATGCCGAATATGTATTGTGTCTATTTACAACAATAGCTGAATGATGACCGTCGCTAAAAAGCAAAAGGACCACCAACACGAACATTGGTAGCCCCATAAATAGTAATTAGTCTCTAGGCGCAATCATCCATTTTACACATCATCCTTAACACAAAAACACCAAAAAGTCAAGATAATTCTTAATTAAAGCTATGTCTTGCCGGTCGCTTTGCCTAAAGCATCAAGCGCGGAAATAACGTCTAACATATACAGGTTTTCAGCAATCTCATATCCAGCCGCCATAGCTTCTACGGCTTCGGCTGATGACCGAGATGAGGCTCTAACCATTTCACAAAACCATTCAGAATAATCATTCCTTATTTTAATCGCTAACTCTTCAGATAATCCATAACCAGATCCTGGATGCTTCTCATCAGAAGGCCCATGCCAAGCACCGCCAACCCATTGTAAGCGCGCTTTATGATAAATCATGCCAGCGTCGTATAACTCACGCTTAAGCGCGTATTTCAGTATGAACCTACCTAATGGGCTTTCGCATAGCTGGTCAGGATTGCCCCTTCTGTGCGGCTGCGCCAACACAATAGATTGGACCTCATCGGATTGTTTTGCGTTGTCATCATTTTGCTGATCAACAGCTCTCTTGGCCCTACTTAAACGGCCATTAGGCAATCGTCGCTTTGGGCTAATTGGAGGCATGTTATCCCCTATTCTGCGGCCTGGTCGTAACGTGGAAACATTTCATCAAGCATGGCAGTCAATCGGTCGCTGACAGTTAAATCTTGCGCTAATTCGCCGTTTTCATGCTCTTTGAGCCAAATACGCGCCGCTTGCTTTTCACGCTCTGCGTCACGCTTGTCTCTTGCGCCGCCATTAGATGAACTTGGCCCAGCACCAGATTTGAACGATTGATACATGGCGTTCATTCGCTCACGCATGGCTGCTTTTTGCTCCGGCGAGACAAAGGCTTCCGGCGCTTCTAATTTGCGCATCGGTGGGTTCTTATCCGCATAGCTTTCGCTGGCTCTCCAACCAGGTTCAAACGCATCCGGAGTATTCGCTGGAACCGTCAATCTGCCGCGCTGATTTGCAAAACTGTTTGGCTTGGCGTGAGAATGGCCGATATGTTCAAAATAAGCCATCCACAGCGCCCATTCGTGCGATCCAGCTACAATGACGAGATGACTGCCATCATCGCGTCCAGAACGCTGGCAATAGGCTTTCGCCTTTTCCTCGTAAGTTGTCGCATCCGAAAACGGATCACCACCGCTTGATTGAAACGACTTTCTGCCCACGATTTTCATATTTGCCTTCCATGATTTTCGTAAAATTTCTCAACTCAAACACCCAATCAAAATCAGCGCGCCACTTGCCGTCAGCGCCACGAAGAAACGGAGAACCACGGATTTTGTTGAACAATTCCGCAAATCCCTGCGCTGGCGTCTCGAAATCAAAATCGTCAACGAGTTCTTTGGCTCTGCGAGTGATTGCGATCTTTCGGGCATCGGTTAGCTTGGCAACCGTCGCTAGGCCCAAACTGTTTGCCAAATCGTTCCAGGCTTCCGCAGTTGAGCGAAGCAAATCATCGTCAAATCGTTTCGACGGAGAGCCGATGGCGCAGCCATCAACGGCTTTTGCCGAAGAAGTGAGAGGGGGGGAGATAGGGGGTGTAGTTATTAGGGGGGTTATAGGGGGGAAAGAAGAAGAGGGGGAAAGAGGGGGGGAGAGGTCACACTCTGTCCGCTGGACATCGACGGACACAGTTGGACATTTAGCTCTTGCAGCTCTTTTTCGAGCAGCATCTTTTGATCGTTTTTCTGACAACGCAGCTTGTTCAGCTTCTCGCTGTTTTTCTTCCATAGCCTTAAATGAACGCGCAACGGCTCCCATTTGCTCTGGAGTGCAACCGGCATCAATCATCGCAAGGATTGTTTCAGCCAAGCTCATTTGTTGCGATCCATCTCTTCGCGCATCAATTCGGTTATTTCTGCTTGCTGGATAGCTTTGCGGGCTTCGCGCTTGCGTTTCACAACGGAGCGTATATCGGCTTCTAAAAGCTCCAGATCGTCAGCAAGGTTCTGTCGCTCTGATGGCGTCCAGTTAAAGACGCCGCGTCTCAGAGCATGGATAATCAAATGTATGGCAGCTAGGGTGCGTTCTGGTTGAAACATCACAGCCCCACATTCTCAGCGCAAAGCACCGATGGGCTAGTGAGATACGAATAGAACTCTAAATCCATGCGGATCGGGCGCCCGCCAGGTATTTTAAGCTCAGTCTGTTTAGGCGAATGACCGGCGCGCTTTAGGTCTAATAAATGATATATCGTCGCAACCTGGATCGATGCAAAAGGCTCGACAATTTCAAAATTCGGGACTTTTCTTTGCTGTTTAAGTGAGAATTTATTTTTATTATAATAACGGTTTTGAACTATTTTAGAATTGCAGGGGTGATTAAATCTATTTTGCAACTCACGGGCTATCTCTTCCCATTCGTAGCCTAGATTGCGCCACATCAACATCATGTCGAAGGATTTTTTTGTCCAGGGATAACGTAAAGCCTTTTTCTTCATGGCTCCAAATCCTTTGTAGAAATCACCCAAATCTGAGTAACGTCATGCTTCCCGCGCTTGACATGCAGATCCATGCAGTTGCGGTCGTTATCCGTGACGCCATGCGCTGCTAGCAAATCCAAAAACGCCTTTGCCGCGTTATCGACATCACCGCGCCAACCGCTGATTAGAATGATCTTGACGCCATACGCGCCAGGGACATGCCCAGGCCGCTGTGCAAGCAATTCTGCGCCAGCTTCTTCGATAAATTTGCGATAGGCAGCGCTCTTGATCGACGTAACGCGCTTGCCGCGTGTAAAGGCGCGATAGAGTGCGTTCGTAGAGATAGGCCGCGTCTTAAATTCTAGAAACGCCTGCGCCGCCATAAGATCACCAAAAGAAAAAAGACCGAGGGAACGAATTAACGCTCGACCTCGGCCAGTAGCCGCGTAGGGAGGCAACGCGGATCACAAAAACCTCTTAAGAAGATAAATCGACAACGCCTCTCTATCGGCGCCCTCAATCTCCTCGCTCGTTAATTCGTCTAATGAAATGCCGACATCAGCATATGCTTTGAGACGCTGATCCATGCTGTCCATTGGCTGGCCTTCAAGCGCCTTCACCATTCGATGCTGGATCAGAAGAAAATCAGCCGTATCGACCATGAGTAAAACCCACACATTGACAGACGGCCAAATCAGCCTATGTGTGAAGATACCAAATATTTTGGTTTAGTCAACAACCAAGAATATATAAGTTAAAAATTGTGGTGTAATGTGTTAAACAGCGTGAAATGAGCAAATGTTCTACCATTGAAGTTGGTAAACGCCTGGAAGCTCTCCGTAAGGTCAAGAACCTTGGAAGCCAAAAAAATCTGGCTGATTTGATAGGCGTAAAAACCAATAGGCTGAACAACTGGGAAACAGGTTACGGACTGATCCCAGTGCCGGAGGCTATCAAGATTTGCGGAATAACAGGCGCTAACCTCGATTATATTTATCGAGGCGATCTATCTTCCCTGCCTGGCAATTTGGTAATTATGCTTTCTTCTTTTGACTTGGCGTTAGGACAATCCTCATAAAGCCACGATCCAATTATGTGGCCGAGGAAATAATGAACGCGCAGACTTGTGGCCTTATCCGCTGGCAGCATGGATGCCATTTGCATAGCCAAAACCTTTAAATCTTTGTCCTGCATCGCCCCACCTAAACTGTTAAACTCTAGTCGGATCTTTGACAAAAAACACACAGATTATGTCAAAATTCCGATTTGTGACAATTAACATGCCAAAATACTTGTTTACTTGATTTTATTGCGTAATACCAATTTTTTTGTGTTTTTAACAAATTTCTTGTTTTTTATATTGACGTAACCAAAATATTTGGTATTCTCCCTTTCATGAACTTAGGGAGATACACCGTGACTGACATTCAACTCGCATCACTTATTTTAGCAGGCCCCTGCCTCATTCTTTGCGGCATCTGGCTCATCGGCATGGCTTACGTTTTTTGTGGAGCGCGCTGATGCACACCATCGTTTACGAGTTCGATGAACTTAATCTCATCGACGAAGACACAGGCGGCTTTATTAACTCGCAGCTCTACGGCATCGCGCACGTTAGCTTTGACGATTTTAGCGGATGGCATCTGCGATACGTTGAGCTTTCCTGCCACAACGGTATGACCGGCAACAAATGCCGCTCATGGACAAAAGAAATTCACGAAAACCATTACCTATATCAGCCGATAAAGCTGGCTCTAATCAAATGCCACGACCTCTCAATTTGCTTGGCAATCAAAAAAGACATCGAAAATTGCGAATATTTCAGACACGCAGCGGAGTAATCACTATGTCCGAACAAGAACACGCGCCAGAAATCAAGCTAGGCGTTTATCAAGCAATTCAAAACACAATGTTTGACTTGTCAAAAGTTGGCATAGCTAAAGAGCAAAAAAACGTCGCGCAAGGCTTTAAATTCCGTGGCATTGACGATGTTTATCAAGCAACTTCGCGCATCCTATCAAAGAATAACCTTGTTATTATACCGCGTGATTTGCAGCGCCAAGTAACAGAGCGCCCTACCCGCAACGGAGGCGTCCAACTTCATGTCGTTTTAGAAGTTGAATACACCTTTGTCTGCCCTACAGATGGATCATTCCACAAAACTGTAGCAACCGGCGAAGCGTTAGACAGCGGCGATAAAGCTATCTCTAAGGCCCGCACCTGCGCCTACAAATATCTCTTGTTTCAAACGTTCTGCATACCAGTGCAAGGAGAAGACGACGCCGACGCTCATTCACATGAGATTGTTGAGCTACCAAAACAAGAGCAGCCAAAAACGCTTGATGCAGAAGCATCGCAAGACGCTTTCGATGTTCTTATTGAAACGCTGGCAATGGCTAAGTCAATTAATGACATCGACAAATGGCGCAACGATAACATCGAAACAATTACACGCCTAACAACCGATCATAAAAACGATCTTCGTGACGCTCTTAAAAAAGCAAAAGCATTATTTCAACAAAAGGAAGCCGCGTGATGATACATCAAGGACAGCAAGGCGTAGATAGCTGGCATCAATTGCGGCTTGGTAAAGCTACCGGCAGCAATATCTCGAAGATCAGAGCAAAGATCAAAACAGGATGGGGCGCAAGCAGAGGCGACTATAAAACGCAGCTAGTGCTTGAGCGCATCACAGGCAAACCCACTGAGTTTTTCGTAACGGGGCCAATGAAAGATGGGACTGAACGCGAACCGATTGCTAGGGCTGCTTACTGTCAGCTTCTTAATAGGGAAGTGCGCGAGATTGCTTTTATCGACCATCCTTTAATCGCAATGTCAGGCAGCAGCCCCGACGGACTTATTGTCGGAGCTAATGGCGGGATTGAAATTAAATGCCAGCAACCGAAGGGACATCTCGAAGTCTTGAAGGG
>Ga0208379_1000177_pt1 | contig 30046 bp, 28 predicted proteins | sample CryBogCBE02Aug07_FD_184559 | JGI IMG/M metagenome (GOLD analysis project Ga0208379, IMG submission 184559) | Freshwater microbial communities from Crystal Bog, Wisconsin, USA - CBE02Aug07 (SPAdes) | ecosystem: Environmental > Aquatic > Freshwater > Lake | place: Crystal Bog, Wisconsin, USA... | reverse complement strand
CTTGTTGTTGATTGATAGAATTTAATAAATTGGGTTTATTGATTTTACGAAATGGTTTACCAAACAAACCAAAACACAAAGCATCCAACATGGTTGATTTGCCCGCACCATTATTACCAATAACAAGTGTGTTTGGTGATTTCGTTAAGTCAAGTTCGGTAAAACTAGCACCGGTGGAAAGAATGTTTTTCCATCGGAGTTTTTGAAATATAATCATGCCTGTTCTTGGTTCAACGCTTCAACGTAAAGTTCTTTCATTACAGTTTTCAGCTTATCATTATTAATATGTTCTTCTTTAATACCATCAACAAAATGCTCAATAATCGTCATTGTATCTTGTGCTTGGTCTATTGTATCATCTTCTACACCTTCTGTCAAGTCTGTATGGTCCTCAACAATGGTAACATCGATTGGATTAACATTGTAAATATTTTCCATGAAACGGTCAAACAGAAATGGATTAGTTTTATTGATTACCACAACTTTAACATACGTATTGGTATACTTTGTTAAATCCATATTTGTAACTTCTGTGATAGAATCTTTTTTATCATCATAGATAATACGATGAAACATTAAGTTCGGATTTGGGATAAACTCCAAATCATAAGTGTCAGTATCAAAAATATGAAACCCCCTAGTATCGCCATAGTCTTGCCAGGTAAGCTCATAAGGATTCCCAAGGTAATGAATGTTATCTGAACTAGACCGATGGTGGTAATGACCAGAAAAGACCATATCAAATTTGCCAAAAATTTCACGATTTAATCCTCCTTCTGCCACCATTCCACGGTGCATAACAAAACCATCAATTTCTAAATGACCCATACAAAGTTTGGCATCAGACTCATTAATATACCACATTGATTTATCATAATTTTCAGGACAAATCCAAGGTAACATTAATATTTTTGTATCACCAACATAAACTTCTTGTGGTTTATCAATGACAACAATATTATTGTATTCACCTAACAATAGTTCAACAGAGTTAACATCATTAGTGTTTTTAAAATAAGTATCATGATTACCAGCCAGCATAAACACATTCATCTTATAATAAAACAATTTGTCAAAGAACATTTCTCTGGCACGTTTATATGAATAAAAGTTTATGTATTTTCTACGGTCAAATGTATCACCAAGAATAAGAACGGTATCAATTTTTTCTTCTAATAGTTTAGGAAAGAAAGTTTCTTTATAAAACTTTTCATAAAAATCTAAAAAATGGATGGAGTCATTTCTTGCTCCAAAATGCTGGTCTGTTATAATCGCTGTTTTCATAATTTTCTATTATATCATTCACCAATGAATTTTTCAATCCCTTTTGGTTTTTTTACCAATTTCTTAGCTTCTTTGGCATCTTCGTAAGTTTCAATAAATTCGGAAATGTTATCATACAATTCAAATTGTTTTGTTGTACCATCTTCAAACTCTAACATTTCAAACTCATCTAGTATACCCATTTGTTCAGTAGCTTTATACTTAACATATAATTGTTTCTTTTCTTTTTGTATTCTTCTTAAAAAAGCATAGTAAATAATTTGTGTAAAGTAAGCAAATGGATTATTTGATTTAGTAGGATCAAAATTATCAAAATACATTAAACAGTTTTCAATACCATCAGACATCATTTCTTCACGATAGGTATAGTTAATAAAGTTTGGCTTATGAGATAAACCTTCGGCAATCTTCATGAAGCACTCACCAATGTAATTTGGAATAGCAGGAGGTGGTCGTTTTTCTTTCTTCGCTAGTTCAGACTTATCTTTATAGTCTATTAAAGCTTTAAGAAAATCAGCATTATTAATATAATGTTTTTGTTTAGTCGCCATGTTTACCACCTAAAGTTGTTGACAAACGCTTGACAAGTGAGTATAGTCGAGTATGTCCCGCTTTGAGATTGATATTAATGTAATATTCCTGTTTCATTGTTTTCCATTTCAAATTCGTTAATAATATGGTTAATTTCTTCATCTGACATCTCAGCAATATCTGCTTTAGCTTGCATCAATCTTTTAATCTTTTCAATCGTGTGTTGATAATACTCAATAAATTCTTCATCAGGATTCAATATGGCTAAAATATCTGTTTCTTTAATACAAACACTATTTTCTTTTACTAATTGAACAGGTAAATAATGTTGCATCACCAAAGCATTTCCATTACGGAAATCTACAAAGAATTTCATTGGTTCTTCTAAAATATAAGATTTTCCTGTTGTGGATAAATCCACATTGGCTATTAAATCTTCCCCATTATATAATTTTATTATTTGTGTGCTAAACATTTTTTAATCCTATCTTATAAACCTTAAATGGGAACTGCTCTTCCGTATATATACGACATCTTTCGATGAAATGTTTTAACGTATAATTCATATGTTTTTTCCAGATAAGGTCGTCTGCGATGTCATAGAGGACTGCCTGTTCTTTACCTTCAGCTTGACGTAATCCACGACCAATTGATTGTAAGTTTCTGACACGACTCTTAGACGGACTAGCAAATATAATATTATGAAGATTTCGAATATTAATACCTGTACTAAAAGTACCATAACTTGCCACGACAATTGCATCTTGTTCAATCTCCATTATTCGTCTAATTTCTTCTCTATCAGCAGTATCAGTTCCTCCGTGAACAAAGAATACCTTTCTGCTGCCTATCTTTTCTGTATTTCTTATGATATCATACAGGATTTGCCCGTGTTTTTCAACCATTTGATAGAGAATTAATGTATTATTACCTAGGCTAACCGCCAGATTTTTAATGAATTTATTTCTGGCATCATTTGAAATGAGATACTGAATTTCTTCTTGATATGTTTTATCTTTTAACTCTTTACATTTTTCATCTGGATGTTTAAGAACCAAACATTTAATTTGAAAATCAGATACCTGTTGTTTATCAATTAACTGTCTAGTAGTAATTACTTTGTTTACAGGCCCAAATAAACCTTCTAATACAAGTTGATGTGTTTTTGTACCATCTAATGTTCCTGTAAGACCTACACGGTATTTGGCATTAATACAAGAAGTAAGAATTGTTGTCATTGATTGTGCTTTAAATAAATGTGCCTCATCACCAATGACATAATCAAATTGTTGGAAATATTCTTTAGGTTGTTTGTAGATAGATTGCCATGTAGAAATAATTAAGGGAAGGCTTGACTCTTTTTCTTTTCCCTGATATATTTTATGTACTAAAGATTTCATTGAAGAATTTGCATAATCTTCAAAATCGGTGTATAATTGTTCCACTAAAGAAGTGGTTGGTACAATGATTAAACCTTTGAGATTTTGATATTTGTATAACTGTTGAAAAATTAAATAGATGATAAGAGATTTACCTGATGCTGTCGGTGAAACCAACAACGCTCTACGTTTACGCATAGAGTGAACAAAGGCATTAATTTGATGTTCACGAACCTCTATTGATTGACTCTTAGATTGAATATTTAAATCTTCAATAAACTTATTGGCATGATAGAGTGGATAATCATCATCTACAATGTCGTGTGTATAGGTATATTTTCTATCATTACAAAATTTTTCAAGATAAGGAAGTAGACCAATATAGATTTGTGAATTGTGTAGATGAAATAGATATATTTTACCATTCCATAATCTACTTTGATAGGCAGGAACAAAGGTATGACCAGGTACAAAAAAAGAAAAGTGTTCGTGTAATTCTCGAGCAATAGAACGCTCACACTCTATTTTTAAGTATACCTCATTTACTTTAGAGATTATTATATGTTCGTTATTGTCCACCTATAAACCGTTCCCAAGATATAAAATCACGAATTTGCCATGTTCTTTGTTTCAATTCATTTAATATAGATTCAATTACAGATACCGTTTCTTCATGATATACTTTCTTTTCAAGCAGTCTGATTAAGTCATCATCTGCTTCTAGATAAGCCGTCACATCAGATTTCAGAACAAATTGGAATGGTTCCCATCCATGTTCTTCTAGTTCTTCTTTACTTAGGCGCCCTCCATAATAGTCAATTTTAATCTTACGCATACGGAGATAATTAAAATGTGCCTTCTTGGCAGCCATTTTATGTTTGACTAATATGCTAATATATTTGTTGTGTAATTTTGGAATCTTCAACAGTTCTCTGCCAGGTTCTGTCTGGTCAATATCTGCGTCTGATTTCCATGTTTCCAATACTTGTTCTAAAGTTTCCATAATATATTCAATAAATTAACGTTAATATTACACTATAACATAAACTATGTTACTGTGGCAAGCCTGTATTACAATGGGAGAAAATCAAAATATTCAAAAGAAAAACTTGCATTACCTGTGATAATGGTATCTGCTGAGTCTTTTGTATCAAAAAAAATGTCTGATAATGAAGTTGGGAAAGTATTGTAAAATTGAACTCTTAGTATTGGATTATTTAATGCTGAAAGAACTGTTAATGTGGCATCAGAATAACTGGTAAGTTTTGAAGTTTTATAATTATTCTGTAACGCTGTTAATTGATTTCTTTCGGCAATACTTGATGGTGAAGCAATAGAACGAAGCCATAATTGTAATTGATTCCAAGAATCCAAATCTTCTGAAATAGCAAATTCAATATTTAATGGGTTATATGTTAGTTTATTACCAGCAATAGGAATATCTATCATAGGATTACTAAAAGATGCTTGACCCAAACTCATACCAGGTATGTTTATTGTTTGGCAGAAGTATTGAACCGAACCAATACGGTCAAACTGCAACACATATTTGGTTGGTTGTAAGTAATTAGTATTAGAAGGTAATCTTGTAGTTGCGACCATATAACTATTTAGGTACAAAAAAAGACCACCCGAAGGTGGTCTTTGAAATACCAATCTTAGTTGGTTTCTTTATTACATCAAGTTCTTAACACCAAAGATACGATAGTATACGTTACTACGTGGTTGAATAATACCGCTATTAGGATTCAAACCAGCAGCAAATGGGTTTGCTACCATGCCGTAACGAGTCTTGAAACCAATCTTAGGTTGGAATGTGAACTGGTCAACTGCACGAACCATTTGGAGAGGAACGTATGGGCAATAGAAAATACCAGCATCATAAGGAGAAGAACCCTTATAACCGATAGTTACTAATTCTTGGTTAGATGTATAACCACCATAGTATGGGTCGATGTACACTTTGATACGGCCATGTAACATACCAGCAAATGTGTTACCAGTATCATCTACTTGCAAGTCAGCTTGGAGAGCAGGAGTATAAGATAATACACCAGCCATTGCCATAGCAGAAGCAACGTCAGAAGAAACGATTAACACGTTACCTTTACCTCTACGAGTTTGTTTTGCGATTACGTTAGCATCTCTTTCGATTTGGAAAATCAAACCTTTGAAACGCTCAACAGACCAACGACCGTTAGAGTCAGTATCTAAGTCGAAGTAACCTTGTGTAACTGTACCATATTGTGCACCAACAACAGCAGACAAATAGATAGTACGGATAACTTCACGGTTAATTTCAGCAAGAATCTCAGTAGACAGAATGTTAGACAATTCTGTTTCAGCATCAAGACCGTGAATTGCTTTTAAGTCTTGTGCGAGTTCTAATGAGTATTCAGCTTTCAATGCACGTGAAGCAGCAGTTACAGTAACTTTCTCAATAGAGAATGCCATCTGTTGGAATGTAGAACCTGTATCAGCGCCTAAGAATTCAGCTTGTGATGTTGGCATTGCAATACCAGTTGTGAAACTGTTAGCAGTTTCGTTAGCAACGGCAGAGTTTGCTGTATCAGTTGTTGAAGTACCTTGGAAACCATATGAGTTATATGGAGCATACTGTGAAGTATTACCAGAGAAGATTGTATTAGCTTCGTTGTAGAATGCTTCTGTACCAGTTTGATTAGCGTAACGAGCACGCATTGCGAAAATTAATCCTGTAGGACCAGTCATTGGTTGTACACCAGCAACGTCATAAGCGATTAAGTTAGGCAAAGCACGGCGAACCAAGCTAATTAAAATTGGGTCAAAGTTCTGAACAGCTGCACCAGTTGCGTTTGTTGGACCAGAGTCAGATACTTCCATCAAAGCTTGACGGTCTTTTGTCATTGCTTGATGTTGATTTTCCAATACCATGGCTGTAACAGCCTTTTTGTATGGGTCTTTAATAGATTCGAGTTCTGGATGATTCAGAACTGGATCCCATTTCTTTTGTAGTTCTTCTGTTAAGTACATTTTTTATCCTTTTTTTACTTAATTAGTGTTTGAGAGATTGTTTTAGCGTAAACTTCCATTGAAGGATCGGTAGAAACTGATTTTCTAGTTTCTTCTTCAATTTCGATTTCTTCCGTTAAATCCAATTTATTTGCGACCTTAATGTCAGCTTTAAAATATGATTCTTTTAAAGTTTCAATTTTGTCAGCAAAATCTTCTTCAGTATTAAACTCAACGTTTTCTGCAAGCGCTTTAAGTTTTTCTACTTGAGTTTGCGTCAGGCCTTCACACGCTGCGTAGATAGCCTCAATTTTTTTCTGTTCGTTTAAATCTTTTGTTAATGCAACATTATTATTGATTTCTTCATTGAGTGCATTTTCAAGTTCTTCAACTTTAGCTGCTAATTGTTCAACAACATCCACTTTTTCAGTAGGAATATCAATATAGTGCTCAACAAAAAGGTTACGTAATCCAGAAATAAAATCTTCGGTAATTTCTGCACGTAAACCGGATTCGATAGCAAGTTGATTCTCATTCATCCATTCTTCTACCATGTAATTTAAGTAATCATCAACTTTAGCTGCTAAATCTTCTTTGATTTGCTCTACAGCAATTTCAAATTGTTCTGTTAATTCTTGTTCGATTTGTTCAACAACAACATCAACACGTGTCAAAACAGCAGTTTCAAAAATTGTTGTTGCTTTTTGTACAAATTCTTCAGATAAATTTTCGCCAGACAATAACGCATCGATATCTTCTTTCATCTTCATATCTTGATGCATCATTTTCTTTATCTTCATTTCTTTATCTTTTTTCATCATCTTTTCTTCTTCAGTTAAAGACTCATCATCGTATTCCGTTTCTTCACCGTAAGATTGAATACCAACGCCACCAGCGTTTGTTGGCATCATTTGTGGTGCTAATTTACCAGCAATACGGTCACGAATTGCTTGATAGTCAGTTGCCATTGATTGTGTTGGGTGCATAATGTCTTTTCTCCCCATTGTGTCTTGTGGGCCAGTAACTTTAGAAGCACCAACGCCATCTTTTTGTGAACCTACAGGTGGTGTAGCGCCTGGAGGAGTTGCTGATGGAGTACCTTTTAAATAATCAGGTAAATTATCATCCATTTCTTCTGGTGATTGACCAATTTCACCAACATCTTGTTGACCAGCAACAGTAGATGTAGGTAATTTATCTTGACCAACCATACCTCTTTTACCTTGTGTGCCTTCATGGCCACGTTGACCACGCTTTTGAGCAATGTTTGCATCAAAAGTTGATTTAGAATCTTCGCCTAATAAAATGTTTTTAGCGGCATCAGATAGATTGTAATTTGCCATTTTGAAAATCTCCTTGATTTATATTGGATATTTATAATTAAAGTTTTTTCATGAAGTTTTCAAATATGTGTAGACTAACTTTTTCTATATCCGCTTGTGAAGCTTGGCGAATTTGTTTAACAGCTTGCGCATGCTCAACCTCAGTCCATACACCATTGACTAACATCCATTCTTTACCTTCCATAATACCTTGTACAAAAGCACCAGGTGCAGAAGGGTCTGCTACAATATCTGCCGCTGTGGCTAGATAAAAATCGTTCTGAACAACATTAACACCGTTAACATTCTTCAATGAACCCATACCTCTTGAAGAAACACCTAATTGAGCACCGCCCTCAATAAGTTTACGAGCAATTTGTCCCATAGGTGTATCAAGAATTTTTGCCTTACCAATCCATTGTGTACCATCTTCTCTTAAACCAACAATCATATGTGATACACGGTCTAGATTAATAGTAGGTGTTTCAGGATGTCCTAACTCACCAAACGCACGATTTTTATTGATATATTCTTCAGTATAACGATGAACTTCTTTTTTCATCGTATTGTATTCATACAGACGGCCATTTTTATTTTTCTTTTCGGATACTAAAAAAGGACCTTCAATGTAAAGTTCTTTTTTGCCGTCTGCACCTTCCGTAATATAATTAACTGTTTCGTGAATTTCTTTAATAAGTTTCATTACTTTTCCGTTATGGTTTGAGGTTATAAGGAGTATAGTTAAATGCAGCTGGATCATTAAATTGACCACGTTGATACATTTGATTATTCTTACGTAATGCAATAATTAAAGTATATGAACTGTTTGCTGTTGCACCTGAAGTATATACACCTAAGTCGCCATTACCTGTATTTGCTGAAACTAAAGGATAACCGTTAGTACCACCAGAGTTATTTGTAATAGATGGTAATTGTTCACCTAAACCAAACTCACCAGAACTGTTCAAATGGAAAATAGTTGCTGAATTGGCATATTGTGCCGCTGGAGTGCTTCCTGAACCGTTCCAAAATACTTCAACAGTACCTATTTGACCAGATGTATTTGATGTTGGTAAATTAACGTAATATTTTAATCCTGTTAATTGTAAATCGTAATAACTCAAAGCGGTATTACTTAAACTGGAAGAAGTTCTCAAAGGCGCACCGTTAGCATCCAAAGCACCATACAATGTATTAGCTTGAATTCTTTGATTGTTTGCTTCTTGAGATGAACCATCAAAAATACCTGTTAATTTAATAACGGCATCTGTTGTTGTATCTCTTAATACTTGATATGTGTATTTTGCTCCGGCCATTTTTTATCCTTATTCTTCCGATTCTTCTTCAGATTCTTGATGTTCTTCTTCGTAATCATCTTCATCTGGAGAAATTAAATTTTGTGCAATCACTTCTTTAGCTGCTTCAATGTGTGCCGATACTTTATCGTGAATTGCACCGTACAATGCTTTACGGAATTCAACACCGTTGTCATCCATTGCATAATCTATAATATTGCGTGTTGAATAATCTGCCATCATTTTCTCCATTTATTTAATTGGTATAATATTTATACATCTTCTTCTTCTTGGTCTACCGGGTTCGCTGGTTGTTGCGGAACCTGTGATAACATCATCTGTGCAGAAATATTATTCATTGTCTGCTGCGGTAAACCTAAGCCATTTGCCTTTTCTTCATCAATCTCAATTTGCATTTCTTTAATTTCATGGTCAGTCAATCGTAATACATTTCTTTGAATCCATGACTGTGAGAAGTAACGACCAGTATATGGATCAACTTCACTTAATAATGCTAAACGTTCTTTCATTAACTCAGCATCTTTGAGTTCTGTGAAGTTGTTGTCTTTAATAAAATCATAATAGATGTGTTCTTTAAATTCCATCCATTCTTCATTGGTACAAATACCTTTAAGAACACATTGAACTCTTAATGCCTGGTCAAACAAATCAGAAAACTTGTTACGCATACGGTCGACAAACTTAGCAAACTTTAATTCGTCACGTGTAATCTCATTTGTACGACCTAAAGAAAAACCAGAATTTTCTGGATTTAAACGAGAAACAGGAACATTCAATGCTTTATATAGTTTCTTTTCAAAATACTTAACATCTTCTAACTCACCTAAGTTTTGGCCGCCAGGTAATGTAGCAATCTCAGTACCTTTGCCGCCTTCTCTACGTGGTAACCAAAAATCTTCCATCATAGATAAAAATTTACGGTCATCACGAACTTCACCTGTGTTGGCATCATATACAAGTTTATTCTTGTATTTAACCATGATGTCACGGAGGTATTGTTCTGCTTTTAATTTGGGTAGATTGCCAACGTCAATATAAAAAATACGGCGCTCAGGAGCCCTAGATATACGATAAATAACTGTCGCATCTTCAATCATCCTTAATTGATTAAGTGGTTTGATTGCTTTATGTAGGTATGAAAGAACTACAGCACGGCGAGAGTCCATAAGACCAGAAACAACAGAAATAATGGAGTCGGTGGTAATTCTAACTCCCACAGGACCAAAATTACTAGAAGAACCAGTTGTAACTTTATCGTTAAAAATGTAATATTCATTAATAACATTCATTACTTCTACGCCAGTGCGTTCATCTTTTTTCTTTTTAACTTCACGTACTTTACGCAATTTACGTGGGTCAATATATCTTAATTCTCTAATACCAGCAATAGGATTATCACGGTCGATAATAATGTGATAATACATTCTACCATCAACATAGTATCTACGAAATATATCGTGTGCCATATTGTTATAGTTTAACATACGCAATATGGTATGGAATTCATTTTTGATGGCTGTTTTGATTTTTTCTGGTTGTTTTAAAGCATCTAAAACAATTTTAATATTGTTACCATCATCGTCTTGGCAAATGGCTTCGTTGATGATATCATCAATTGCAGACTCTATTTCAGGCTGCATTGCCATTTCACGGTAACGAGAAATTAACTCTACTTCATTTTTAGCGGTGCCGTCTAGGTCAACGTATGTTCCATAATAAGCGGCAGATGTTATCGTTAAGGCGCCATCATCGTTTGACGGAGGCGTAAAGGATTGTTGCACGGCTTGGTCATCTTCTGACTCTTTCCGTGAAATCGTAAAACCAAATAAAGAAAATTTATTAGCAGCCATTTTGTCCTATATCAATTCAAAAAAAACATAAAGAAAGGGGCCAAAGCCCCTCTCGTAAATAACACATATTAACTATCTGTACTAACTGTATTTGTCCAATATTGATAAGCAAACGTTATATCGTATTCTTCGATATTATCGTTATTACCCCAATCTAAACCGATTGGAGATAAATCAATTGGAAATAAACCATTGAAAACGTAGTTCTGTAAAATAGAACCATCTTTTGAATACTGAGAAACAGTTGCATTAGTAGTATAATTTGATGGAGCATCAGCTGCTACAGCTCTTACATTACCAACGTGACTATTAATAGAATTCATCCAGTTTTCAATAGAACTTCTGATTGTAAAATTTTCATCGTTAATTACGGTTACTGTCCAATCTGGAAAACTACGATTGCCAGCAAATTTCATTTCACGACCAAAATAATACAAAGGTGCCATACCTATTGTTGAACCTGGTACTTGTGACGATTTAATTAAAAATTGTCCTGTTTGTCCTGCTGCTGTACCATTAGCTGCAATAGTTGGAAAATTTAGAGTTACTTGGAATAAATTGGGACGGGCTCCGTCACCAATTAAATTCGCTCTAAATTGATTTACATTAAATGTCATTTTTTTCTCCTAATCGTTAAATTATTTATACGCCAGTTGAACCAACGACTTCATTGAATGTAACACCAGATGCAACTGCAATAAAGTTCAATTGAATAAAATTAATTGAACGAGCAGGTTGAATATAAATGTCCCCAACAAACTGATTAGAATTAACGACTTGTGGTGTGTTATTTGTAGAATCACAAACAACTTTAAAGGCAGTAATACCTCTACGACCCTGTACATCTCTCAAATATGGAGTTACTAAAGATACAAATTGAGATTGTGTGAAAGCGTCATTGAATTCAAATAATGAATACTTGGCAGCCAAAGAAATTGTTTTTTCTAATACAATAAACAATCTACGAACATTGATACGGTCAAACGCAGATGGTTTAGACTGTAATGTTTTGTCACCATAAAGAATTGTTCCGCTTCCAGGGAAAGTAACAACAGGATTAACACCAATCGAATAAATTGTATCTCTTTGTGTTTGGTTTGGATTCCATGCTAATTTAATAACATTCTTTAAATTACCACGATTGTAACCAGCAGGTGACCACCATGGATCACGAACTGAATCAGTATATACACACAAACCAGCAATATCAGCATTTAATGGAACCCAACGATATGTGTTGTTATATTTGTCAAACAAATATTTCCAACCACAATCAGCAACAACATAAGAACCAATTGATGGTGAACTGATAGCTAAAGAGTTTATCCAAGTTGTAATACCAGATACTTCATTTCCTGGTTTTTGTACAACAGCAGAGTATGGAGGTGAAACAAATGCCACACAATCTGCTCTTGCTGCAGCAACATTGTTTATAACATATTGTTGTACATTACTATCTGCACCACCTGTTAATACTAAATCAATTGAAATAACGTCTTTATTTGTAAATTGACCATAAGCATTAATGATATCACTATCAGATGGCGTAACATCTGTACCACCAGACAAATTAACTGTTTGAGCATTTGTCAAAGTTGTAAAGTTTGTACCAGAAGATGTTTTACCCCATGTAGCGCTAGTGATAGCATATTCAGGGTGGTCAATAGAATAAACATATTGTGAATTATTGAAAATTACGTTTTTATAATAATTTGACACACCTGTGGTATTTGAATAAGCATCAGAAGCTTTTGATACAAATGCAAAAGTTTCTAATACAGTACCTTTAGTTCCTGTGAATAATCCACCAGAATCAACAACGATAACGTGTAATTCATCATTTAAACCGCCTGCTGCAGCCACACTAGCAGATGTTGAAGGTGCTGATGTGAAATAGGAAGCATATTGCCAGTTGATATTAAATGGAATACCACTACTATAACCGTTACTAGAATTGAAAGTAAAGTTTGCGTTGCTGACTAAAGTTAATGTGGTATCATTAGTAATAGAAGCAATTTGACCTAGAATTGCGCCAGCTGTTGTAGTTAAGAAAGAACCTACTGTTACATCTGTTGTAAAGTATGTGTTAAGTCCAGATACAGTTGTACTGGATGTTGATGTGGTGATTGTACCAGCACCAGTAATTTGGTTAAATGTATTTGAGTCTGCAACAGAAACAGTTAAAGAATTACCTAAAGCGCCAGGATAACGAGCAATAAATGAACCATATGTATTGCCGTTAGTGTTGTTTAAATAGTTATATTGAAAAACACTTTCGTTTTGTACTTGAAGTGTTGCTCCAGAAGTAGCGTTATAACTTAAAGTGTTAGCCGCACGAACAAGCTGTAAGTTATTTCCGTAAGCTAAAAATGAAGCAGCAGTAAAGAATGAAGTGGATGTGTTAGTATCTGGTGTTCCAAATTTGTTAGCTAAAATAATTTCATTACTTACTTGATACGCAACATTAACTGGACCCCATCTAAAAGATCCAGCAAAAGCACCGGCCGTAGTTAGTACTGATGGAACGACTGTGGTTAAGTCAATTTCAGATACGGATACGCCTGGAGAGATTGTGAATGCCATTTGTTATCTCCTTGAATTATTATGATTTTTTTGGCAGTTTTAATACCATACAGATATTTATGAAAGGTAATATTTATAGTTATCTGTGTATTTCTCTAAAATAAGCAGAATAAGTTTCTTTACTATCTGCTTTTTCCCATACATCACCATCAAAAACATCAAAAGAATGTTCTATACCATCATCAATTACAGGTGCAACGGGCGTCAATTCATCATGTTGATTCATATTTTCAAGTTGTAATTGCTTACGAATATCGTGATTAACAATCTCTTTGAAATATTTTTGTGTTGTTGCCCAAGCAAATATTACTAAACTCATCGCTAAGTCATCAGTATTTTCAGACGATTCTGCTGCAAATGAGTTTTTCTTAGCCACAAAAGTGGTTAGTTCTGATATCGTATCAAAGTCATTGATAACTAATTTATTGCCTTCAACGAGTGTTCTTAGATTGGAACAACCAATTCTTTTCACTTGTGGCGACATTTTCAAACCTAACTGTACGCCTCTGGCAAAACCAGCCGATAATTGTTGTGGCTTTTTATTACCTGTAAATACTTTCCATAAGTTTTCATATTCCAAATCTTGATGTAAAATCTCGGCAACTTGTGGAGTATTATTGATTTCAACCAAAACATAAGCATTATTATATAATTGTGCCGCATTATAAATGATTGTTGGTAATAATACAGGTGAAATAGTAGAACTTTTATATGATGCAACTTGTTCATATGGTACAGTAGATATATCAAACACATTAAAGGCATGAAAATCTAATCCTTTACCTTCAGATACGTCAACCGTGATGGCATATAGGTGGTCTTTTTTATTTTCTTCATCATCTTTGACCGGCATTTTATAGACTTTTAACTCATCATGATTGGCAAGCGGGTCTTGATATACCAATTGTTGAAGTTTTAAACCAGAAATAAGTGTATTTGAAGAACCTAAAAATTCTGTTTCAAATTCTTGTTGGAATTGTCTTTGAGAAGTATTCCGTATTGTTTCTTCTTTCCAATCTTCATCTCGGCCAGGAACTTGTGACCAATGAATCTCAAATGGAACATAATTATTTCTTTTGTTAACCGCATCTTGCCAAATTTTGTAGAATAAATTCATACCATTTGGTGTAGATACAATCAAAATCTTTGTTTTAGTACCAGCAGTAATCACAGGATAAACTGAGGTAAAGAAGTCATAAGCAATATTGGATGGTACGAAAGCAAACTCGTCTAAGAATACAATGTTAAAAGAACCAGAACGAGCCGCTGAACTTGATGTAGAGTCGGCAATAATAACTGAATGATTTTCTAATTCAATACGACCCTTATTCCATTCGACCACACCTTGTTGGAGCCACATAGGAAGATTCTCATACGCTAACTGTAACTTACTAAGAATCTTACGAGCAGTGTCACCACGGTTGGCCAAAACTGCGATGGTTTGAGAATCTTGAAAGAGTACGGTCCAAAGTAAATAAGCAATAGCTGTAGTAGTTTTACCAACCTGACGGGGACATTTTACGATGACAAAACGGTTATCATGAAACTTTTTAATCATATCCTCTTGAAAATCATACATCTCAAAAGGAACAATACCATCATCTAAAGTAATAATTTTGATATATTTGGCAAAGTAAATAGGATCCTGCCGACACTTGATATATTCATCAAGTTGTTCTTTGGTGTAATTAACCTGAACGCCTACTCTTTTGAGTAGAGGATTATCACGGTACGATTCTTTAGTAGCCATTTAATAATGTTTCTATTTTTATTTTTGAGTGTGGTGAATTTGGATTTGTAACATAATTATTAGTTAGGTGAGGTATCCAAGAATCTGAAAAATTATCTACAGGTATTAAAATTTTATGTTCAAAACCTTGAGGCACATTAACATAGGTACTACCTAAATTAGCCGATTCTCTAATACCGTACCAACCTTTTTGGCCTAAATGAAAATAATCCGAATTAATATGTTCTTGCACTAGACTTTTATCCATAATAAACATACCTTGGTATGGTTCACCTAGTGAAATAAATTTTTTACCTTCAACAGAAATTACTGGTCTATTTGTTGGATGTCTTGTACAATCTAAAGAATATATATTGCCTTCTGTATCATTTTCTGTTCTGTGTAAACCAGGCACAAAGTTTAAATTGTTTCTTAAAAATAAACTCCTAGTTTGTTCCCAATAAACTAAATTTTTTTCAGTTACTTCAACATTACCTTCCATATAGACATAATGTGTGTAATCAGAATCTAAAAATGCCGGCATATATTTTTTATGTTCCCATGTTAAATGGTATGGGTCATTCAATAATGCCACATCAATTCTTAAATTCTCATCAAAATTGGTATTTGAATTAACAATAATTTTTGTTTTTTCTGTGGTAATACTTTGAAGGCTTTTGATAATTCTTTTAAAGTTTTCGTATCTTTCAGGCACATAATGAAAACAAACATTCACCCATAATTTCATTTTTCTTTTCCTTGATTTTTCAAAAAGGCAGCCAGTTCATTCGTAGAACCAACAAATATTGCTTTATCTATATTTGTGTTATTAACTTCTTTTTTCTTATCCATCTCACGCATTTGTTTCTGAATATTTAAAAGTTCTTTATTGGCATCTACCATATTTTTTAATATAGTACCATAAACTTCAAATGCTCGTGGATGTTGACCTATTTTAGCTATATTTAATATTTCTTCCATGGCTTCTTTGCCTTGGTCTAAAATACTCTGAAGATTTTCTTTTGTTTGTTGGTAAGCATCATTTAAATCTTCTTCAATGTCAGATTTATTATAATGTGTTGGTAAAGTTTCTTTTTTTGGTGCTGGTTCACCAATTGGATTCACATCAAAGATGTTACTTAATGATTTATCAATATTGCTCATATTAAACTTTCGGGTATGTATTTGCTATATTTGGTGTTTCTGTTATAGTGGTTGTATATGTATAATGACCATTGGAGTTTGCTGTGAGTGGGTTTGGCACAACAATTATTTGTGAATAATCGATTGTTGGTACATTGTATGAGGTGAAAGTATAATTTGAATTAGTAATTGAACCAATAATAGGTTGATTAGACACAAAATTACCATTAACATTTGTCAGAGTGATTTGATTATTACTAGGATTAAATACAACCACTTTTGCTGTTGCCGTGGCTGAGTTAAGTGAATAACCTTGATACACAATTTCACCTGTTTTATATGTTCCAATACCTGTATTTGCTACGTTAAAAATTACAGATTGGCTGTCTGTAATATCATTAAGTATATTTGTAATAGAAGTTTTAATTAATCCAGCAGAAGATGTAGGACCAAACACATAACCTTTGACGGTAAAATTTAATGTCCAAATAATCATACGAGGATCCGAATCTCTTGGTCCTTCATAAGTAACTTCATAATTGGTACTATTTAATACCACAGGTATTTCTTTTACGATACCCATTTCAGGAATTAAATTAAGTTTAATTGTATAATCTGGTGCAAAATATGGTAATATATGTTCGATGATTTGTGTGCCATCTTCTATATTTCTTACGTAGATATATAAATTGAAATCAAAATTGTAAGGCACAGGATTATATTGTGAAAGAACGCCTGAACTTGTTTGATTAAATGTTTTAAAATTTGTATTTTGCTTTCTTGTCGTGTCATAAGAAAGACCGTTCATCTCAAATGACATACGAGGTAAAGTCATCTGAACTTTTTTATCTAAGTTTGGGTCACCCTCAATACGTTGAACATACAATTCTTTCGCTGCATAAGCAATAGGAACAATAAATCTTTCCGCTTCCGTTTCATCTGGATTATAGCGAACCAAAGTGATGTTATCAAATAGACCACCAAAACCTACGGTAATCTTACGAATCATACGATTATAAAATACATTAGCCATTATATATTTCCAAAAGGATTAATTTCGTTTGTGTTTGTTATTGCAGAAGCATTATTTGAAATTAATTCGTTATCATATACTTCTTTGTTTGCTGGATCATATAATGGGTCGAATGTGCTAAGTATATACTGAGCATTACTTCTTGCACCATAGATGATTTGACCATCAATAAATTCTCCTGCAATATTTGTTACCGATAATGTATTTGAAGAAGGTATCCAAGATTGAACTACAGCCACCGTTGTGGCATTAGCTTGTGTACTATCAGCTGATTGGAATACAGTTTCTTGTACTTTATAATTAATATTATTACCTGCGCCTGTATTTAAATGTAAGGTATAAGCGGAATCGGTAACCACAACGTCAATATCTGCAATACCTGTATTGATAATTTCTTGTGAATACTTGAATTTCTCCATTTCTAATTCATAAAAATATGGAACTTTTCTACCTAGCATAAAGAAATCTTTGGTTTGATTCGTAAATTTAATTTCAAATAATTCACCAGTACCATTTAAAAATGGAATATAAATTAAATCGCCTTCATTTGGTCTTGTTGTACTTGTGCCTGAAGAAGAAACTCTTTGTGTAAATGTTCTTTTAGACACAATAACACGAACATTATTTTTAATTTCTAAACCAAACTTAGAAAAGAATTCTTTTTCTCCTTCATATTCTAGAGAACTAGAGAGATATAATTCTAATTGAAATGCTGACTCAAACTGTTTTACTGGATCTTCACCATAAAGAAGGTCACGAGCTTGATTGTTGGTATTAGGCAAGTAATACGCATCAAAACCCATAATTTTTATGGATTCTACAATCAAATCCTCGATAACTCTTTGTTCTGATAAAGAGTTGTAGTTGTTGAAGTATTGAGAAACAGCCATATTAATTCATAAACCATTCAAGTGGAGCGCCGTAATTATTTTCCATTTCTCTTTCTAATCTTTCAATTTCACTAACAGCTTCGTTATAAATTTTTGAGCCATTTAGTGTTACACCACCAGGTAATTGTAGGCCTTCAAACTTACTTAAATTATTACCCCAAGTTCGTTTAATTAAAGCGGTAGCATATTCTTTTAACCAACGGTCATTCCATACCAAATTGTATATTTCCGGATTAATTACCGCATACGCCTCAGCAACCACAACGGTACCGACTGGTGCCTCATAATTACCCCAACCCCAATCAATATATAATCGTTGCATATGTCTTTGAAAACGAATAGGAACTTCACCAGTGAATTGAATTTCTAGTGAGCGTAAGTGTTGTTGTGTTAAATTATAGTTGATGTATGATGCGGAGGTGAAGTCATACAACTCATTTAAACGTAATTGATAACGCAGGTCAAACATATTAATAGTTGCCTGTGAATCGGTAAGTGGAAATATACGAGTAATACCAGCCAATTCAATTTTGATTTGGTTATTACTTTGGTCTGTTGCTTGAGTTGCGTCTAAGTATTGATTATTGATATCATCTTGGGTAACATAATGAATCCAATAAACTTTTTGTAGTCCATCAAAATGATAATCTTGCCAATATTGAATTGCATCATCAATACGGTCTTGTACTTGGTCTGGATCCACGTTAATTTCAATAACCGGGAATCCTAATCTTTTTAAGCAATAGGTTGTAAAATCTTGACGATTCGTTATTGTTGCCATTAAATCCTCCTAATATAGAGGTATTTATGTCTTGCCCCATTTAATCTTGTTCCACACTCTTTCGTGCATCCAAAACAAGAAAACCTTTGTTATTATTTCAGTAAAAGCAATACCGGAGGCTAATAATATCTGGCCAGTTACAAGCCAAGACACCAAAAAGGTGTCTATGGTACCTGTAACTCTCCAAGATATTGCTTTGGCTAAACTTCTAACTGGCGAATCACTCAATTCCAAGTTTCTTTCTGATTTTTGTGGCTGAGATTGCAGTTAATTCTGGAGCTAATTCTTCTTTTTCAATCTTATAACCAACATCTCTACCATAAGTAATATTAACAATATTAGGTACAACTTGTATTTCATATTGTCCTTGATACAATGGGTCTAAATCACGTTTAATAAATGATTTGACTTGGTCTATAGCAAAAGGATTAGAACCTTGCCATCCTTGGCAATCACGAATTTGAATAACAACTTGGCCAGTTTTGGTAATTGCACGCTCAAATAACGCACGATGTCCTTCATGCCATGGTTGCCATCTACCTAACATTTGAACTGTTTCTTTCTTCCAATCAAATGTTGGCCTTCTACGGTTTTCAATAATATGTTCGCCAATAAAAGCCGCCCATTTCTCTGCGTTTTGTTCTGTTACCCTAAAGTCATAAACTTCTGGAGGAATAAAAGCTTTATTGGTATCTTCAAACCGACCTTTATCAATTGTATCAACCCAAATAGTCCAGTCTGCTTTAAAGTTATTTCTCATTTCAACTAAAGGCGCCACAAAGTCACAAATAACATAATCATTGAGAGATTCAAAAGCGAGTTGTGCCATTCTTAATGATTGGCGAATACGACCAGCGTCAGAAAAGTCCCAATCATTATATTTTTTGCGAACTTCGTCAGCATTAATCCAATTCACAGTTGACCAAATAGGCATCATTTCAGAATATCTAACTGCACTTTCTTCCAGATATTCTTTTAATGCTTTAGCCAAAAATGTTTTGCCTGCGCCAGGCAAGCCCATAATCAAAATCTTTTGCATAATATATTCTCTTTAAAAATTAAGAATTTGTAACTAATGTGGCCACTTTTGCAATTAAATCTAGGTTGTTCCAAGTGTCACGAACTTCATCATATTCGGCATTTTGCCAAACTAAAATGTTTCTACGACCACCTATACCTCTAGTTCTTGTAAATCCGTCTGGTTGAGTTTCTGTTTCAAAAGGTGACATTTCAATTTCTGCTCTAACAAAACGATTTTGAATAGATTCATGAATCTCAACAATAACATAGCTATTAGCTACTACTTGTGGTTGTAAAACAATTTCAGTTTGTAAAACTTGTGTATCTAAGATTGACATTTAAATCTTCCTTTTTTGTTAAAAATTACTGTTTACTTACTAGTTTATTTATTTCAGGTAAATACAAATATTTAATTTCAGAGTTCATTAATGTGAAAATTGCATCAAATAAAGTTTCTACCAAAGGTTCGCCTGCTAAATTAAAACTGGTATTAAACAAAACAGGCACACCAGTTTTCTTATAGAAAGCTTCAATTAAATCATAATAATGTTGGTTCTGGTCAGGATTAACTGTCTGAATACGGCAAGTATTATCAACATGAGTTACCGCTGGAATTTGTTCTACTTTGTCTTTCTTTACCTCTACAACATACATCATAAAAGGAGAAGATTGTAAACTTTCCATTTCAAACCATTCTGCCGCATGTTCTTCCATAACTGAACCAGCAAAAGGTCTAAACCATTCACGATTCTTAACTTTATTAACAATGTCTTTACCGTCAGGATGTCTTGGGTCAAACAATATAGAACGGTTACCTAATGCTCTTGGACCGCCTTCTGCACGACCTTGGAACAATGCAACAACATTACCTTCTTCAATTAAAGTGGCAATATCTTCTGTTGTAGTGTCAGTTGCAGTTAAATCAGGAATATTTCCTAAAACAACATCAAGTTGACTATAATCAGGAGGTAAACTCAAGTATACGGATTCTAATTTCTTAGGTGTAGAATCCTGTGACTGATTGTGCCAAGCAAATCTTGCCAATCCGATGGATGTTCCACCATCATGTGCAATTGGGTCAATATAGAAATTAATGTTAGGGAAATTCTTAATGTATTTGTAATTGGCAACACAATTCAATGCGTATCCACCTGAAAGAACAATGTTTGTTTCACCTGTGATATCAATAGCCTTTTGAATCAAATTCATCATTTGTTCTTCGGTTTCTTTTTGAACTTTGTATGCCAAGTTTTTATCTACTTCACGACACAAAGAAAAATCACGATGCCATTCTTTAGGGTCATTAAACCGCTTCAGATAAGGATATCTATCTTCATCAATAAAAGAACCAGCAGGATAAAAAGGTTTTAATAAGTTTTTATTGCCTTTACCATTTATAAAGAATTCTGGAATGTTTTCATCTTCTTTACCATATGGTGAAAGACCCATTGTCTTGCCGGCTTCAATCCAGCCAAAGCCAAGATAATCACTTACTGCTTCATATGATTTGGTAATTGTTACACTAGGGTCAAATTCTTGAATACCATTATCATAATACATTGATTGGTTTGTTAAATCACCATCTGAATATCTTTTGTAAACAGCACTAAATTCATGTGGATAAGAACAATGGTAAATTGATTCTGTTTCATAACCTTGAACCATTGGACCATTTTCTCCAATTCTTTCTTGGTGAATACTACCAGAACCATCAACAACAATTGCAGCCGCTGTTTCAAAACCTGAACCATAAAATGCTGCTGTTGCGTGTCCTAAATGATGTAGGTGACCTAATTGTGTTACACGAACTTGAGGATTAAACTTTCTCACTAACGCTGAGTAAGGATCTTCTTGTGTCCATGGTAAAGAACATATTCCTGGTTGTGTTCCTCCAATAACAACCTCATCAATTCGATGATTTAATAACACACTAATCATCGCTTTAAATGGATTACCATCATATTTCATACGAGAGAATCTTTCTTCTTCCGCATAAAATACAACTTCTCCATCAATCACTAATGCACAAGAACCATTGTGACCAGGATTTACTGCTAAAATATTATATGACATTATTTTACCTTTCTTTCAATATCATTTGTAATTTCTGTACACATATCGTTTAATTCTTTTTCTGAAAATACCATTGTTTTTTCATTTAATCTATTAGATAACATAGTATCTAGGCCTGCAATTCGAATAGGGCTATATTTTCTATTATGACTACGGTCAATAATATTAAAGTAATCTGGATAAGAAGTATTAATTGGAAAAGTAGAACCAAAAATTACTGTACCTGGAGTACGAACGGCACGTGCAATATGTTGACCTACTGAATCACAACCAATAAAATAATCTGCTTCTTTAATTAAAGCACCCCATTGTCTAAGGTCACAAGTATATTTTGCTGCTAAAGTATCTTGTTTTAATTGAAACTCTGGTTCACCAAAGAAAACCATATTGTATCTGGCAGATAACTTTCTCATTAAATACAAATAATCTTTTGCACTTAGACTACGAGATTCTTCATCAACAACAGTTTCTCTTTCAACTTTAGCACCACGACCAAATGGTTGGAAAATAATAGTTTTTGTTTTTTTCTGCATTGATTTGAGTTCTTTAATAGTTGCTTGAGCAACAGCAATCTCAGCTTTATTAAACTCCATGATTGGAGCACCCAAATCACTATGGTCGGTCGTGTTGTTAATTTCTCGGTCAAATGCTTCGACTAAAGAAATTTCTTGTTTGAAATATGCAGGTAATCTATAAGGTTCAGGAGTAATGATTTTTTCTGTCTTAGAAACAACATTATCAAATAGTCCCTTAGTATCAATACCATAAGTTCTATCTTGTAATTCAGGAATTCCCCAATATAAAAAATCCCAAGCTGCCACAAGAACTGCCCATTCCATATCGGGGTTTAATCTGGCATGTTTAACGAGTGCAGGTATTGCTGCAATTGCACGACCGGCACCACCATCAATCCAAAATACTTTTTTCATTTAAATCCTTTCAAACATCAAATCAATTTGTAATAAGTTTCCTGTTGAATCATAAGATAAATCAAAAACATCTTTAGTATGATAATTTAACTTGCTTAGTAAATATATATAGTCATTCAATTTCGGCGATCCTAGGTTGTATTCTTTTACTGGACATTCTAATAAAATAAACCTAGGTTTTCTTTTTTCAATAAATTTACTTGCACCTTCTAAAATAATTAATTCAGAACCTTGTGCATCTATTTTAATTAAACCCTGTTCTTTCCAATTACCATAAAAATTAAATTTTTCATCTAAACTATCTAAAGTTACCATGTTTTTTTTCAAAACAATAGTTTTATCATCACTATAAAAAGGTGTCATCTCTTTATATATAGAGCTTCCTGTGGTATTATACTTTTCATCTAATGTATAAAATTCTACTTCTTTTTCTTCATTACCTAATAGAACAATAAAGGCATTTTTTTGTAAAAAAGATTTTTGTCTTTCGTCTGCTTCAAACTGATTCACGATTGCTTTTGGCCAAATCGAACGTATTGTTTCGGTAAAATCACCACGATAAGCACCAATATCCAAAACATAATTTATATTGATGCCTTGTTTTTTTAATGTATTAAATCTATTTGCAAATGGAGTTATCATTTATTCCAAAACTCTAATTTCATATTAGTATATAAATTTGTTAATTCTTTACCAATGATTTCTTCCGGTGTTCCACTAGTCTTTTTCATTACTGAACGAACATCATGTAATCCTTCCAATCCGCCATGGTAACCATCATTCTCATCCATACGTTGTAATGAATTGATGTTAATTGTTTGTGTTTCTATTCCAATAAAATTACAAATCTTATCCATAGTTTCTTGACTAGAATTCACAATTTCATCGTATGTTACAAAACATAATTCAACATGAGGTGAATTAAATCCTAATCTCAAACTGGTATATGGATGATTAATATATTTTTCTAAAAGAATTTTACAACGATTTTTATCATTAATAGGAAGTTTTTTCTCAATTAATTCTTGGTCAATAAAAGTAATTTTATGGCTATTTTTTCTGACCAATAAAATATATGATGATAAGATTTCTGGTATTGGTCTAACAGTACATATGATTTTTGGTTTAACACCTAAAACTTCAGTCATCAATTTGCCATATCTTGGCCATAATCTATTTTTATCAACAATAACCGGTTTATCAATATGTTCATATGCACCAGAAATCATGCCTTTGATAACATTTTTTTGTTGATTAGGGTCTTGATTGACTACCTGTTGTGATAGTATTTTCCAATTATCTTCAATGATGGATAATAAATCTATAACAGGAGAAGTGGTAGATGCGTAAATTTTTGGGTGCTGATTTAGCAAAGATGATAATACTTGAGAACCGGACCTAGGTATTCCGGATAACATAATAAAATTTTTCATAATTGTTTCTTTACAAAATTTGAATTTCTATTTAGAAAATTTTGAAAACCACGAGCATCACCAACAAATTTATATGGTCCAATATGATTACAAATGATTGTTGGGTCTAAGTATATATTATACCCACCAGCCGTTAGTTTATTAAACGCATGAATATCTTCACTTATTAAACTTGGTATGCCTTGAGAATCTTCAACGACAACATCAAAAATCATTCTACGTTCTCTACCGTCTTTAGGGTCAATATAAGGTTTACTTACATCCCACAAGTATTGGCAAGCAACACGGCTCATACGAACAAATCCTGTTCCTAAGCCATCTAATGGAATAAGCCCTAATTCATTTTTAGGTCTTTTTTCTACTTGACGAACAACGTATTCTTCTTTATCACCTTTTTTGCGATAAGTTCCTCCGACAACATCAACAGGATAATCTAATAGTTTAAAGAAATCTTCTGGTTTCCATTCAATGTCAGAATCTATCCATATCATGTCATCAAAAGTATCCTGCAACATAACATCTATTGTATCATTTCTTGCTCGCTGAAGTAGAGCATCAAAGCTTAACCATATTGGAACAATTTCCACATTATGTTCGTAGCTTAATTTAATTGTATGCGTAAGACTATTTGTATACCAAACGTCTAGACGGCCATCGTAACAAGGAGTACCAATTAAAACTTTTCTCATATATTATTAAATAAATTATTCCATTCATCTGCACGGTTTTTCCAAGAATAGTTTTGATTAAACCATTCACTTTGCTCATTTAAATTATAACATTCTTTATCGTAATTGTCAATAACACGATTCAATATTACCAAATAATTTTCAACTAATTCTTTTTTATTTTCATTGTAATCAACATACGTTGCATACTCACCACAAGTTTCTGGTAATGCTCCAAAATTTGTGGTAACAATTTTACATCCAGCAGCACCTGCTTCAATTGCAGCCAAACAACTTGTTTCTTCAAATATACTAGGATAAGCAAGAATGTGATGCTCTTGTAGTGCTTTACGAACTGCATTATTCATCGCATAACCTTTGTAGATTACATTCTTCATTGACTTGCATCTATTAAATAGTCGTTGTGCATTGTTATCAATATAACCTTTGCCGTAGATGATTGTAGAAGAATATATTGTAAGTTCTACATCATCTCTATTCATCATTTCAAAAACATCTAGTAACACTTCAAGTCCACGATTTGGCATTGATGTATAAATTAATTTGATTTTACCTTTTAATTTTTCTTTATATTCAATAGGCTCAATGGCATTTTTAATGACATGATTGTTTGCATGAGAAATTGGAAATGTTTTTTGGTATTGTTGTAATTGCCAATCAGAAACATAAACAAAGTGTTGAATTGAATTTACAAAAGTTTCATCGTGCATTAATTGGCAATTATATTGGTCGTAAGATAGATGTTGCCACAAGACATTGACTTTAGAATTATCAACAAAATTTGGATGACAAATAGAAGTGATTAGATTGATATTTTTTGACCAATCTTTGCCAACATATTTGATTAGATTATTATAAAGTAATTCTGTACCGCCAGCAGGTTTCATGATATATTCAATTGAGTTGTTATAACTTATTTAGTCTATCTTCCAAAGCGGTTATACGAGCACTTAAACTATCATTTTCATTGGCCAATTCTTGAATCGCTTTGACCATTACAGGTAAAAGTTTACCTGGATCAGCATATATCTTATCAGGATTTTCATCTGTAGCAAGTTTGATATGGTCAAGAACATTGTATTTCTTAGCAAGTGCCAATAAATCTTGAGCGATGAAACCAGAGTCAGGCATATTCCAACGTGGATGAGTTTCATCACTATCTCTTATTTTCCAATTAAACTTAACTGGTCTTACTTCACGAATGAATTGTAAACCAACAGGAATATCAGTAATATTTACTTTATCTCTTTCATCTGATAATGCTGTCCATGTTGCAGAAGGAGCATACTGTGAAGTATAAGATGAAGTACCAATAACGATAGAATAATTTGATGTTGCTGTTGGTGCTAAAGCATTATTACCCAAAATAATATTGCACGAACCTGTGGTGATATTGTAACCTGCACAATAACCTTGAGCTATATTATTACTACCAATAGTATTAGAATATAATGCACCATATCCTAAAGCAAGGTTATTACAACCAAGAGTATTATTTCTTAATGCAGTACATCCTACAGCAACATTATTAATACCAGTAGTATTTGAACATAATGTACCAAAACCTATAGCAACATTATTACAACCTGTAGTATTAGAATATAATGCATAATATCCTACAGCAAAGTTATAATTACCAATAGTATTCGAAAATAATGCACAATAACCTTGGGCGAAGTTATTAGAACCTGTAGTATTACTTGTTAATGCTCTATAACCTTGAGCAAAGTTATGGTTACCAGTACTATTAAATCTTAATGCACTATTTCCCATAGCAGCATTATTAGAGCCTGTAGTATTATTCGTTAATGCATTATAACCTTGAGCAAAGTTATTACTACCTGCAGTATTTTTATATAATGCTAAACATCCCACAGCAAAGTTATTATTACCAGTAGTATTACAATACAATGAACAGTAACCTTGAGCGTAATTGTTACTACCTGTAGTATTACCTAATAATGATTTAAAACCTACAGCAAAGTTATTAACACCTGTAGTATTACATTTTAATGAAAAACATCCTACAGCAAAGTTATTACTACCTGTAGTATTACACAATAATGCATTATAACCTTGAGCAAAGTTATTATTACCGGTAGTATTGCAATATAATGCACTACTACCTTGAGCAAAGTTATTATTACCTGTAGTATTATTATATAATGCTGCATATCCTACAGCAAAATTAAAGTTACCATAACCATTATTTTTTAATGAACAATAACCTACAGCAAAGTTATTTATTCCAGTAGTATTACTCAATAATGTTTGATATCCTACAGCAAAATTATGACAACCTGTAGTATTAAATAATAATGCTTGATATCCTACAGCAAAGTTATTACTACCTGTAGTATTAAAAAATAATGTTTGATATCCTACAGCGAAGTTACTAGTACCAATAGTATTGTTGAATAATGCAACACATCCTATAGCAACGTTATGGATACCAGTAGCATTACATTTTAACGCTTGATATCCTACACCAAAGTTATTAGTGCCAGTAGTATTACAATATAATGCTTGGTAACCTTGAGCAAAGTTATTATTACCTATAGTATTAGTACTTAATGCATAACCTCCTACAGCAAAGTTATGACAACCTGTAGTATTACCACATAATGCATTACATCCTGCAGCAAAGTTATTACAACCAATAGTATTACTTTTTAATGCTTGAAAACCTTGAGCGAAGTTATTGATTCCGGTAGTATTGTTGAATAATGCAACACATCCTACAGCAAAGTTATTTTTACCTGTAGTATTATTATATAATGCTTTATAACCTTGAGCAAAGTTATTATTACCTGTAGTATTATTTAATAATGCACTATATCCTTGAGCAAAGTTATTACTACCTGTAGTATTAAACAATAATGCTTGAAAACCTGCAGCAAAGTTACTTGTTCCAGTAGACGCTGTATTTGCAAATGCATTGTACCCTATAGCCGTATTATAATTGGAACTATTGGTATAACCGTAAACTGTTCCTGATGCTGTTGGTGTAGCAGCAGTACCACCGCCACCACCACCACCACTAGTTAATAATGAACCATTAACATAAAGACCAGATGTGTTTGCCAATAATACTGGCGTACCACCAGAAGTGTTGGCCATAGCAACAAAGGTGTTACTAAGTGTTGCCGAACCAGTATACGGTCCAAATATAATGTTATTGTTACCTGTAGTGATAACACCACCAGCACAATAACCTTGAGCGATGTTGTTGTTACCAGTAGTATTAGAATATAATGCTTTATAACCTTGAGCGTGATTGTTACTACCGGTAGTATTTAAACATAATGCACTACATCCTACAGCAAAGTTATTTTTACCTGTAGTATTAAGTTTTAATGCATAATAACCTTGAGCAAAGTTATTACTACCTGTAGTATTATTTTGTAATGCTTGGTACCCTGCAGCAAAGTTATTTGTTCCAGTAGATGCTGTATTTGCAAACGCACTATATCCTATAGCAGTATTATAATTGGAACTATTGGTATAACCGTAGACTGTTCCTGATGCCGTTGGTGTAGCAGCAGTAGCGCTACCTCCACCACCACTAGTTAATAATGAACCATTGACGTATAAACCAGATGTATTTGCTAATAATACTGGCGTACCACCAGCGGTGTTGGCCATAGCAACAAAGGTGTTACTAAGTGTTGCCGAACCAGTATACGGTCCAAATATAATGTTGTTGTTACCTGTAGTGATAACACAACCAGCACAATAACCTTGAGCGATGTTATTGTTACCTGTAGTATTATTTGTTAATGCATAATAACCTTGAGCAAAGTTATTATTACCTGTAGTATTTAAACATAATGCACCAAATCCAGTAGCAATGTTATTACAACCTGTAGTATTACAATATAATGCACCAAATCCTAAAGCAAGGTTATTATTACCAGTAGTATTATAACCTAATGCACAACTACCTACAGCAAAGTTGTTATTACCAATAGTATTGAGATTTAATGCACAACAACCTATAGCAATGTTATTACAACCTGCAGTATTACATTTTAATGCTGCATATCCTACAGCAATGTTATTACTACCAGTAAAGTTATTGAATAATGCAGTAAATCCTACAGCAAAGTTATTATTTCCGGTACTATTACAATATAATGCTATACATCCTATAGCAACGTTATTACAACCTGCAGTATTATAACATAATGCTGCACCTCCTATAGCAGTATTATTATAACCTGTAGTATTAGAATATAATGCATTACATCCTACAGCAAAGTTATTATTACCTGTAGTATTGCTGTATAATGCTTTATAACCTTGAGCAAAGTTATTTTTACCTGTAGTATTAAGTTTTAATGCATAATAACCTTGAGCAATGTTATTACTACCTGTAGTATTACAATATAATGCTGCATAACCTTGAGCGTAATTGTTACTACCACTAGTATTATTATACAATGCACAACACCCTACAGCAATGTTATTATTACCGGTAGTGTTGCAATATAATGTTCTATAACCTACAGCAAAGTTATTACAACCAGTAGTATTACAATATAATGCTTGGTAACCTTGAGCAAAGTTATTGATTCCGGTAGTATTATTGTATAATGCTTTATAACCTTGAGCAAAGTTATAAGAACCAGTAGTAGTATTACATAATGCAGCATATCCCACAGCAAAGTTATTAGAACCTGTAGAATTACCATATAATGCTCTAAAACCTGCAGCAAAGTTATTATTACCAATAGTATTATTAGATAATGCTACACATCCTATAGCAACGTTATTACAACCTATAGTATTAAGTAATAATGATGCACCTCCTATAGCAGTATTATTATAACCTGTAGTATTAGAATATAATGCTTGACATCCTACAGCAAAGTTATTAACACCGGTAGTATTATTATATAATGCTTTATAACCTTGAGCAAAGTTATTATTACCTATAGTATTACTGTATAATGCATTACATCCTACAGAAAAGTTATGACTACCTGTAGTATTAGTATATAATGTATTATAACCCTGAGCAAAGTTACTGCAACCTGAAATATTGTTATATAATGCATAACATCCTAC
>Ga0208379_1000176_pt1 | contig 30067 bp, 53 predicted proteins | sample CryBogCBE02Aug07_FD_184559 | JGI IMG/M metagenome (GOLD analysis project Ga0208379, IMG submission 184559) | Freshwater microbial communities from Crystal Bog, Wisconsin, USA - CBE02Aug07 (SPAdes) | ecosystem: Environmental > Aquatic > Freshwater > Lake | place: Crystal Bog, Wisconsin, USA... | reverse complement strand
GGCACGATATGGCGACCAAGAAGCTCCATTTCATGAAGGTATGGATCCTAAACCAGTAGATCCATATGGCATCGCTAAAGTTGCCGGTGAAGATGTATTAAAAGCCTTGTGTGAAACTCATGGCATGGAATGGAACATTGCTGTACCACATAATATTGTTGGTCCTCGTCAAAGATATGATGATCCATTCCGTAATGTAATGAGTATCATGATTAATCGTAATCTACAAAATAAACCATCAATCATTTATGGCGATGGTCTACAAACTCGTTGTTTCTCTTATGTTGGTGATTGTATTAATTGTTTAGAGAAGATGGCTTTGGATCCTAACATCACAAGTGAAATTATCAATATTGGTCCTGATGAAGGTACAATTACTGTTGCTGAACTGGCCAAACTAGTAGCTGAAGAATGTGATATGAGAAAAGATGTTATTTGGCCACCAATTCATATGCCTGACCGACCAAGAGAAGTTAAACACGCATCTTGCACCGCAGACAAAGCTCGTAAGTTATTAGATTATGAAACTAAAACTGATTTAAGAAAAGCAATACAAGAAACTGTGGCTTATGTTAAAAAGAAAGGACCTAAACCTTTTGATTACACATATCCATTAGAAATTGTATCTGATAAAACCCCTAGAACATGGAAAGATAGGTTAATGTAATGAAAACTCTCGTTGATATTATGGTTGAGAACAACCTGCGTAATGATACTCATTATGAATTTGGAACTGATAAAGAATTTCACCACAAATATTGTAGTAACTTTTATGATCAGACATTTGCACCTTATCGTGAAAAAAACTTACGATTACTAGAAATTGGAATACATCGTGGTGGGAGTTTAGCGGTGTGGCATCATTACTTTCCTAATGCTGAAATCTATGGTGTCGATCCTGTTGACCATGGCGCAAAACAGAAATGTGAACCTTATCCAAGAGTTAAAGTAATCTATGCTGACGGATATCAAAAAGAATTTGCTGATATGTTACCAAACTTTGATCTTATCATTGATGATGGTCCACACACCAAAGAAAGTCATCTCAAGTGTTTAGAACTTTATATTCCAAAAATAAACAAAGGCGGAATGTTAGTTATTGAAGATATTTTGCAAATGGAATGGGCAGAAGAATATAAAACTTTGGTACCAGAAGGAATGGCCTGTGGAATTGCGGACATCAGAGAGCCGTCCGGTGCTAGTGACAGTATTATTTTTTGGATAAAAAACGGTGACTAATATTTCTTTTTGCCATTTGGCATCAGCAGGTAAAAAACTATCTACCGAAAAAATGGTAGAACAAGTCCGTAAACATTATCCTGATGCTTATTATTTTTTAGGTTCAGACGCAGCGGATGATTTGTCTGATATTTCTATTAATAATAATTGTGATTATTTTCCATTTTCCAATAAAGTTGGCTATCCTAGTTACAACTTAGAAAAACTGTTAACATGGTTTGAGCGATTTAAACTCGCTTGCCAGAAGTGTGAGACTTCACATATAATGATGATGGAAGACGATGTTTGGATTAAAAAGGAAATTACAATAAATGATTCTTGGGAAATGGCAGGCCACAATATTACAATTGGCAACATCATTCCTGAAAACATTATAGATAGTATTGCTGAGTTTTCTGGTCGTAGACCTATCACCAATCAATATGGATGTGGTGGAGGTTCAATATTCAGAGTATCGACATTTCTGAATAACTATGATAAAGTGATTGAATGGTTCAAACAAAATCATGATAACTTTCAAAAACAATATGAACCATTAGGTTTCATGGACTGTTATATGGTTGTATTTTATTTTTTATGTGGAAAAGATTATTCAGTTAATCCTTATCTGACTGATACGCATCATCATAGAAATGATGGTTACGATTATGATGGATTTGTACAGAATCAACCAGCACATATTGAAATTATTAATAATTATAAAAGGTATTATTGGGTATGAATGAAATTAGTATTGTAACTGCCTTCTTTGATATTGGTCGTGGCGAATGGACACCAGATAAAAATCTCCCACACTACTTACAACGCACAACTGAAACCTATCTTGAAAGATTTGGTCATATGGCCAAACTAGAAAATGAAATCATTGTGTTTACATCAGCAGATATGGTTGATAAAATTAAAGCACTAAGAGAAGATAGGCCAACCAGTATTATCACAATGGATTTCAAAAATTCATTTAAAAAGATTCGAGAAATTGTTACCGAGATTCAACAGAATCCTGAGTATCAAGCAAAAATAAATCCCATGCAAGTACGCAATCCAGAATATTGGAATGCTGATTATGTTGTAGTAAATTTAATGAAGGCTAGTTTTGTTGTTGAAGCAATTCGTAGAGGTGTAATAGATAATGACTTAGTTGCTTGGTTGGACTTTGGTTATTGCCGTGATCAAGTAACACTAAATGATGTAACAACTTGGAGTTATCCTTTTGATAAAGAAAAAATTCATTTCTTTAACATTAAAGATTGGAAAGAAGGAACAATCATACAAGATGTTATTGCCAATAATGATGTACATATTACTGGACCTTGTATTGTTGCAGATAAAAAAATGTGGCCAACATTACAAGCATTAGTAGCACATAGTATGGACGAGTTGATTAAAAATCAATTGGTTGATGATGACCAAACATTACTGTTAATGTCGTATCTATTGAAACCTGAATTATTTGAATTACATCCAGTCTCATCTAATGACTGGTTTGTGGCTTTTAAGGAGTTTAGTGAATGAAGATTTATGTAACAGGTACAGCCAATCTTGGTGATTTTTTAAATTCTATGCCGGTACTGTCTGGCGTCAGCAAGTCTTATGGTAAATATTCTCTTATCATTAAAGGTTCAATGAAGAAGTTTAAAGGCATTAAAGAATTTTTAATGTATCAAGATTTATTTACTGATGTTGAATTTGATGATGATATTATTCCGTATGGTGATATGGTTCAATTAAGTTCATGGCCAAGTCGTGAAACTAAAGGTGATCCAAATCGACCAATTGAAACTTGTCGTTATGAAAATTGGTTAAGAGACAAATATGATTTGATGTTTGAAGTTGATGATAATTTTATTGTTAAGACACCAGAATATGATATTGAAGTTAAAGATGCTTACTATGTTGGTGATAGATGGGCAGTAGGTGAAATTGATACTCGTAGAGAAACTCATATATTATCACATCTAAAAGATTGTGAATTTATTGATTTCAATAATACGATGTTAGAAAATGCTTACATCATTAAAAATCTAAAGAAACCATTTATTACAAACTTTACAGGTGTTGGCATGCTTGCTGATCTTTGTAATGTTCCTTTATATTGTGTATGGAAAGCAGAAGATTGGAAGCCAGAATTTAGAGTAGGTGATAATGTATCGTGGGACGATGGCAAAGATATTAATAAAGTATTTGAAAAACATTTCTATTTAAATCGTCAAGCTAAACTTGTTCATGCTAAAGATTTACAACTATGATTATCAATATTGAACCTGGTACTTTTGGTGGACCATTACGCAATGGAGATTTACTTGGTGTTTGTAATGTAATAGAACATATTAGAAAAACAAACAGCGATCCATATATTCGGTTCTATTTAAAACCAGAAACAGTCAGTACAGAAAGATATGTTCAAGATTTTCATTCATTTCTTTTATGTCAAACAAATTATTTCTCCTCACATCCAGGTCAAGAAACTTTACCCTGGCGCAGAGTTAATGTATGGGATTTTAGAGATATTTGTGGCGATTTAGTTAAAGTGCCTAATGACAAACCAATGCAAAAGAAAATTGTTATATTTCCTTTGTTTGACGCACCATATAACACCTATCGTAATTGGCCAAAACAGTTACTTCAACATTTGATTGAAAAATACAATGATGAAGAATATAAGGATTATGTTAAAGTGATATGTACCAAAGAACCTACTTATTTTGGAGAAGAATGGGTTAATAGTACCGATTTCATGACCAATGTTTACCACATTATGGATGCCGAAATATTTGTTGGTGGTGACACAGGAACAACACATTTTGCCTTTTCACTTGACAGAGGACCTAAAGATATGTTATACTATAATTCCAGTCGAGGTCTAATTCATACTTTACCATTCTATCTTCTACAAGGCAAGGGTAGAATGTCTAACTATTGGTTGGATTTTGAGGGAACTCAGTTTTAAATCCAACAATTTTTGACACTATGTATCGAAGCCAATCTTTTTACTGTTTGGTGATATTAATTCAAAAGTTGTATAAATAAGGTGTCCGGCAACCAAAGTGTGTTGCAAGTCTAGAAGGAAATTCATGAAGCCGTTTTTAACCTTTCTTAAAGAAGAAACCGAAGAAGGAAGCAAACTCAAGCATATTCATCATGCTGAAGATAGACCTTTATTCCATGGTTCGAAAGGTTTTGAACATGCTAAGGCGGCTCTAACACAAGCACATGAACATATGAAGTCTGGTAGTAAAAGTACTCATCTTACTATGAAATATGATGGTTCACCTTCTATTGTTTTTGGTCATCATCCAGAGACAGGCAAATTCTTTGTAGCTTCCAAGTCCGCTTTCAATAAAAATCCAAAAATTAATTATACACACGAAGATATCAAGAAGAATCATGGTCACGCACCTGGTCTTATGGATAAACTTCATGCGTCTTTGAATCATCTTAAAAAAATTGCACCTAAAACTGGTGTATATCAAGGTGATTTGATGTATACTCATGACGATTTAAAACACCATAAAAATGGTAAAGTATCGTTTACACCAAACACCATCACTTATACTGGTCATGGTGACGAAGCACAAAAAATCAAAGATTCTAAAATTGGTGTTGTAGTTCATACACAATACCATGGTAAGACTGCCGCCTCAATGTCTGCCGATCCACATCCAGACCTACACAATTTTACACCACATAGAGATGTCTGGACTAAACATCCTGAGCACGACACTCGTAATATTCATTATTCTGAACATGATCAAGATGAGTTTCATAAACACATGACGGCCGCACAGAAAATACATGATGAACATAAAAAGACTATGTACAGTAATACAGAACCACATAGTGGTGAAGCCGGCCACATGGCTACATATATAAATCATACTGTCAGAACAGATGAGAAACCTTCAGCTGAAGGATTAAAGAAGTTTATTGGTTCTAGATACAACGATAGTATTAAAAAATTAAAAACACCTGCTGCGCAAGGTCGTAAGCAAGCAGAATTAAACTCTCACAGTAAGCACATTGATGCTCACAAAAAAGATTATGAAAATTTGTTAAAAATGCACCATCACATACAACAAGCAAAAAATGTATTGGTACATAATTTAAATCAACATACTGGTGGATTAGAACATCATATAGGCGATAAACCTACTGATCCAGAAGGATTTGTTGTACATCATGCAGGCGAACCAACTAAATTGGTCAATCGTAAAGAGTTTGCAAAAGCCAATTTATTGAAAGATTTTAAAAAATGAAAAGTTTTAGAGAGTTAATTGAGGAAAAAGAAAAGGACTCTAAGCCAGTAGTAATGGCTTTTGGTCGTATGAATCCTCCAACAACTGGTCATTTAAAGCTTATCGACAAAGTAAAGTCTACTGCTGAGAAACTTGGTGCCAAGCACACCGTGGTTGTTTCACATACACAGGACTCAAAAAAGAATCCTTTGTCTGCCGAACAGAAAATTAAACACCTCAAAAGATATTCTCCTGGCACTCACATTGAGGCCGCATCAAAAGAACATCCAACAATATTACATCATGCTTCAAAATTACATGACAAAGATCATGACGAACTTCATGTAGTCGCTGGTTCTGACCGTGTTAAAGAAATGCACCACCTATTACATCAATATAATGGTGTAAAAGGTAAACACGGTTATTATAAATTTAAAAAAATTCAAGTTCATTCTGCTGGTCATAGAGATCCTGATGCCGAAGGTGCAGAAGGCATGTCTGGTACTAAGATGAGAGAACATGCAAAGAATAAAGATTTCCATTCTTTCCGTCAAGGTGTTCCACATCATGTAAAAGATGAACACGCAAAAGAACTAATGCACGATGTTCGTAAAGGCATGGGATTACATGAATCTACGGATCATGGCCGTTTCCATGCAATCTTTGTGACTGGTGGTCCAGGTTCTGGTAAAGATATTGTTATTCGTGAAGCTATTGCCGAATCTCACATTGTGGAATTGAATTTCATACAAGCACAAGATTACTTGGGTGATAAACAAAAGTTATCTGAAAAAACAAATGATTACCGTAGAGAAGCAATTCGTCAACGTGGTCCATTAATCATTAATGGTCCAGCCGATGATAAAGATAAAATTTCTCATATCAAAGAAGAATTGGAAAGTCTTGGATATGAGACTATGATGATATTTGTGAATACCACAGATGAAGTAAGTAAAGAACGTAATTCTTTGTTGTCTAGAATGATGATGGAATCTGTTAGACAGGACAAATGGTCTAAATCACAGAGAAATACTAAATATTTCACCGAATCATTTAAAAATTTTATTGTTTTTGATAATACAGGCGATATTCATAGTAAAGAATATGATATCCATGAAGTATATGAAAACACTAAGGTTTTTCTTGATTCAAATACTGTAAACGAAACGGCTGAAGATTGGTTGAATCGTAAATTTAAAATTGAGGAAGAAAATAATGTTAAAACGAATAATCGGTTTCTTAAAGTCGCAAAAAACTACTCCAGTCCAAGAGCCAAAGGACCAGACGATATCACCCACGACAACCAAGGATCCATTGTTCCCCCTGGACAAGACCAAGTTAAAGGCAACACGGGCGCCAGAAAAGACAACTTCAACAAAGGCCACTCCGGCGGTGCGTGGCACGCAGCCTACGAAGAAAGCCAGCCAATCACGAAAGTCTACAACAAAGCCAAAGAAAGCAACTTCCAGCAAGACAAAGACAAAATCAAATTAAAGAAACGTGGTTTTGATAAGTCTGGAAAAGAATCGGCACTAGGTAGACCAGATGGACTAGGTTCATCATGGGACACAAGAACAAATGGTTCAGGTTTAACTGGTGGCATGGGCTTAGGTAATCAGACTTATAGTGAAGGTGAAGAATATAGTAATGCAAATCCTGCCAGCACAGCAATGCCAGCGGGTATCACACCAAATCCATTAGGAGATAGTGCTTACACTGCTCCAAAAAAAGAGTTTAAGAAGTTTAGAAAGACAATTAAAGAATATAATGGATTCCAAAACGAACCCGAATCAGGTTTTGGTGGAATGTTAGGCGGTAGTGATAATAAAGAATATATGGATAGTTACAAAGATCCTAATAGAAATATTGGTATCGAAATAGTTAAAAAGAAAAAAAAGAACAAATAACGGAGACTAAAAATGTTCACAAAAAATAAAATTTCACAATCAATGATTGATGCTGTTAATAGTGTTATTTCTGAAGAAAAAAAACGCATGTTGTTGGAACCAGAATTAGATGAAACTGGTTTTCATAAAGCTGCTCATGCTGCTAAGAAAGCAAATCAAACTCATTTTGAATTCCAAGGCAAAAAATATCCTGTTACTGCAAAGTCTCATGCAGAAGCAATTGAAATGGAAGAGAGTTCTGAGAAGGTGCCTACTCCAACAGGCATGAAGGTATATGGCCATCGTTATGGTAATGCTGCCAAAGCTCATCGTGATCAAACGAAACATGAATTAGACAAACTCAAAGGTCCTAAAGAAAAAGACCTCAAAGAAGAAGGTGATTGTGTTACTGAACCTGAAGCAAAGAAAATTGCTAAGAAAGAAGTAAAAGGTCATGAGAAAAGTATGCATCACAAAGAAGAAATGACATTAGGTCATAAGTGGAAAGAAAAAGCAAAAGCAAAGATTAAAGAAAACAAAGGTAATCAACCACAAGAAACTTTCACCGACAATAACATTGGTGAAGAAGTTCGTAAGTCCGATGTTCCTGCTTTTCTCCGTAAAGCAAAAGGTGAAAAACCTTTGACCATGACTGATGTTAAAGATCCTAAGAAAGATACAATCTCCCATAAAGATAATCTTGCTAAAGCTCGTAATGAATGGAAAGAAGAAGTTGAATTATCTGAAGCAGAAGTTACTACACCAGCAGCACAACCAAATGAAGTTACCACAGATATGATTCGTGGTCGTGTAAAAGGTGGAAATGCAAATGAATTTAAATCTTATAAATTACAGTTGAAAACTGATGGTGAGATGAAAGCTCCTGCCGTAAAAGATGCTGAAGAAACTACTGCTCGTAAGTCTATCAAAGCAAAAGAACCCCATGTTAATCTTCCAAATCTTAAAATGGAATCAGCAACTGATGTTGAACTTGACCAAATGATCAACGAAGTTCTTTCTAAAGATGCTGATGCTGGTGATTGGATTCATGATTTCATACATTCTAAAAATCCTAAGTTTGCTGGTAAATCTAAAGCTGAACGTAAGAAAATGGCTTTAGGTGCTTATTATGGTAAAAAGAATGAAGAAGCTGACGAGGGTTCATGGCATAAAGAAACACCATGGAAGAAATCTCCTGCTACTGTAACAGACAAGTCTGGTGCTAAACATACACCAATGTCCCGTGCTAAAGATTTGGCTCGTTCCGCTTTCAAAAAGTTGAAGAATGAAACCATGATGGGCAAAATTTCTAACTAAGAGAATAATATGGCAAAGAAATTAAAGGATGTAGTTAAAAAGAACCCTGAGCCGGCCAGAGGCACAAATTATGTTAATCCTGGTCAGTTAGGCCAATATTCAGCCACAAATCAAATTGCTGAAGCTGGAGGATTGTCACAATATTTAAAAGCTAAAGGAATAAATCCTAATTTTGTTTCTAGAGATACTAAAATTTCTCATGCCAAATCTGCTGAATATAAGAAATGGATGAATGATCATAAATTTGAAAGTACTGAATATGTAAATGAATCCGCTTCATTGGATCAGTATTTAAAATCTCGTGGTTTGAATCCTGAAGTTATGACAAAAGATCAAAAGATTTCTTACTCAAAATCAAAAGCTTTTTTAGTATGGCAAGCACACCATATGCACGAAGATACTTCAAGTTTACATCCAGCTCCTACTGAAGCAAAGAAAACTCTTTTGAACAAAGCTAAAAATGCTCAAAAAGAAATTCGTACAGAAGAAAAAGTTACAGCTTTGATGAAATTTCGTAAAGCATCACAAGAACGTCAAAAGAAACACGATGAACTTAAAAAAGCAACTGCTGCTCGTCATGCTGCTGGTAAGAATGACATGAAAGGTGCTATTGACCGTTTAGAAAAGTCTTTAAATAAAGAAGAAGTTGAACAGATTGATGAAATCTCTAAATCTACATTGGCTTCTTATAAAGATAAATCTACAGCTAGTCTTAAAAATGCTCAGACAAACCGTGATGCAGCCGAGCATGGCAAACATATGTCCAAAGGTTTTGCCGACCTACATAAGAAATCTGATGAAATTGCTAAAAAACGTGTTAAAGGTTTAAAAGGTTATTTACAACGTAAAGTTGGTATGAAACCAGTATCGGAAGATAACTTTGCTGATCCTAATGCAGCCACACAGTCTCCATACGATGGCGCCAATAATACAGATGATACTCATGATGTTCTACCAAGAAAACATGGTATGTCAAAAACATTAAAGACAATAAAATCTGTATGTAAACCAGTCAAAGAAGAAATGTATGACCACGAAAAGGATGATAAGAATCAAACATCTCCTGGTAAACCTAATGGAAAAAATCCAAAACTAAGTAAAGAAGATCCAAATGCTTTACCTGATGGTGAACCAAAAGCCAGAGCAGTAATGTCTGGTGGAACTACTATGACTGGTGAGAAGCGTGATACCGTGGAGATTGATCCACAAATGAAATCAAGACCAGATTTGAATGGCAACAAAAAAGATGATGGTACGGTCAACAAAAAAGTAGAAAACAAATAAGATAAATAGTACTATAACCAAAGGCTCATCAAGGAGAAAATAATGCCAACATGGGGAAATACAGATAATCACAATCAGAAACCTAAATGGGATCGTGAGCGTGAAGTAAGACAAACCGTAACCGCAACTACTGCCAATACCACTGCTATTGGTAATACCGTTGTTACTTTAACAGTTTATGATGGTGGACCAAACAGCGCTGCTAACTTGGGTATTGTAGCAGGTCAATCCGTTTATTTTGTTTCCGGTACAGCCGGTAACGGATATCCAGGATTCTTTGCTTCTAACACACAAGTTGCTTCCGTTAGTGGTAACAATGTTGTATTGACTAATGCTTCATTCAATACTACTCCTGCTGGAGCTACTGTTACATTTGATACCGCCATTTCTTACAACACAAATAAACCAGGTGATACGACTTATAACAACGATACCGTATTGGTGACTCCAACTCGTTTGGCTAATGCAGTATATGCTGGTGTAGCCAATGGTACAAACCAGTTTAATCTAGGTTCTGTTCCACATGCCGGTTGGGTTCGTACAAGAACATTTACTGGCGGTCGTGCTGGTCGTGTTCAAAATGAAGTTTTGGTTGCTCTTGCTAATCCAACTGCAGCTAACACATTGTCCGGTAATACAAGTAATTCTTTGACTTACTTTACTGGCGTTTAATGTCAAAATAACGGAGATGGTTTAGGCTGTCTCCGTTTTTCATCATGTAAAAAGAATAATAATAATGTTTGATGATTTGAATGAAGATAATTTTATGATATATGCAATGAAGTGCTATACTTCACCACATTGCGTAATGTCTGAATTTGAAGGAGATATTAAAAGGACCAAATATCTAAAGCGTCTATTTCGCAGATACAAGGTCACTAAAGTAGTAAAAGAACGATTGATATTGAATCATATCATTCTATTAAATAATGTTTTTGGTCCAGAAGTGACCGCAAGAATATTATTTTATAGAATTGACGAAAGAGATTATGACATTTTAAAGACATTTTTGTTGTATTTAAATATACTACCAAAAATAGTCAAAGGTATTAAAGGTAAAACAATTATTACGGATGATATTCCCGTAGACATGAATATCGCAGAGATATTGAGACAAATATGAAAACATTCAAACATTTTTTAGAAGAAGTTAAAAAGCCAACAGGCGATTTAAAGAAAGCATGTTGGACTGGTTATACTGCTGTCGGCACAAAGAAAAAGAATGGTCGTACCGTTCCTAATTGTGTACCAGAAGAAACTCAAATTCAAGAAGCCAAAGATGATGATGTTGGTGAAATGATTAAAGACAAATTGCGCATCATTATTCACAATGCACAAAAGATGCACGATGAACTTACTGATGATGATGATTTGCCTGAGTGGGTTAAATCTAAAATTACTTTAGCACAAGATTATGTTTCAACTGCATATGACTATACCTGTGGTACTCATGATTTAGATGAAGAAACTGAAGAAATGTTTGGTATATTTGAAGAACTAATTGGTGAAGCTGCAATAGAATACGAATTGGATCCTGAACTTGTTTGGGAAAACTTATCAGATGAAGAATTTGAAGAATTGTACGAAACTGCCGCATGGCAACGTAAAGCAGGTAAAGATCCAAAAGGTGGTTTAAATCGTAAAGGTATTGCTTCTTATCGTAGAGAGCATCCTGGTTCTAAATTATCAATGGCTGTTACAACAAAGCCATCGAAGTTGAAAAAAGGTAGTAAAGCAGCTAAGCGCCGTAAATCATTCTGTGCTCGTATGAGTGGTATGAAAAGACGTTTGACTTCTACTAAAACTGCTCGTGATCCAGATTCCCGCATCAACAAGGCTTTAAGAAAGTGGAATTGCTAATGAAAACTTTTAAAGAATTAAGAGAGAAGTGCTGGACCGGATATAAAAGAGTTCCTGGAACAAAAGCATTTTCAAAAGGCTCTTGTGTAAAAGAAGATGGTATGGGTGGTGGCGCAATGTCAGCCGGTCCAACTAATGTGGTTGGCGGTGGTGCAATCGCTGGTTCTGGTGGTAAAGGTGGTGAACCTGGTGTCGATTTGAGAAAAAGAAAGAAGAACACTCATAATCCAGTTATGATGGGAATGGCTCATAGAAAGCCACCTAAAATCTGATGTGGTTTTTATCTTTTCTTCCTGATTGGTTATTGACATGGTTCATCCATGGTGTAGTAATTGTTGGTTTGTTTTTGACTTTTGGTGGAGCTTTACTTAAATATGTTCCTTTTGTTAATTCTTATGCAGCTATTGCCAAACAAATTGGCGTTTTAATACTAATTGGTGGTATTTGGTTTGAAGGTGGACTTGATGTTGAAATGATGTATCGTGCTAAGATTGCTGATTTACAAGCAAAAGTTAAAGTGGCGGAACAACAATCAAAAGAAGCTAATACAAATATTGAACAAAAAGTGGCTGAGAAAGTTAAGAATATTAAGGATAATGTAAATGTTAATGCCAAAGGTATTGAAGCGAATCGCAATAGTATTAATGCTGAGTGTAAGTTGTCTGATACAGCTTGGATGCTCTACAACCGTGCCAGTCAAAATGGCGTGGCCGGAAGCACCAAGTAGTTTAACTGAACCAGCTACAAATTTAGATCCTTTGGCCGCAGACAAGAAAAGTCTTGCGGACTTGATTCAAAATGCCAATGAAAACTTTGGCAAGTATTACCAATTAAAAGAGAAGTATGAAGCTTGGCAAGATTGGTACAATACACAAAAACAAATCTATGAAAGTGTAAAATGAAAAAACTAATTATTAGTTGTGCTATTATATTTCTTTCCGGATGCTCTTTGTTAATTGGTCCTTATGATACTAATGAATATCTTTTAGTGACTAAAGTTCGAACAACGGCAGAATTAACTAATTGTGATAATCCAATTCAATCAGCTACCAGCATTGAATCTTTGTATGTCAATGTTACAGAATTTAAGAATTTTTCACAATATTTGCCACAAAATAAAGCAACAATTGACTTGAGTAATAAACTCTATACATTAGTAGATGAATTACATAAGAAAGAATCTTTTAGCCCTGCTTATTGCAAAATTAAACTAAATATCATAGCAAAATCGGCAGAACAAATACAACAAGTTGTGGGGAGCAAACCAAGATGAGCGCACTAGTAAATTTAGCACAACAAGCACAAGATATACAACAACAATACCAAGCAGGTCAATTATCGGCTTCCGAATTTAAAGAATTGTGTGAAGATTTAAAAGTTGTTAGTCAAATTGCAGATGATGCAAATGATTTTGCAATGGATCAACAATATCGTGCTTTTATTTTAAATGTCATACAAGTTGCATCAGCTGTATATTAAGAGATAAACATGGAATTAACATTAGACCAACTTAAACAATTTCTACCAAAGAACCCATATGTTGATCATTGGTATGGTGCTTTGTCACAATTACTTCCTGATTACGATATCAATACACCACAACGTATTGCATCTTTTTTGGCTCAATGTGCACACGAATCTGCTGAGTTTACTGCTTTAAAAGAAAATTTGAATTATCGTCCTGCAACATTGATAAAATTGTTTGGAAGTCATTTTCCTGGTGGAATAGCAGAAGCTACTGAATATTGTTCTAAGCCAAATAAACAAGAAGCTATTGCTAATAGAATCTATGCCAATCGTATGGGTAATGGAGATGAAGCGTCTGGCGATGGTTTTCGTTTCTGTGGTCGTGGACTGATTCAATTGACAGGTAGAGATAACTATTCTTGGTTTGCTGCATCTATTAGTATTTCTCCAGACGATGCATCTGAATATTTGCAAACTTTTGAAGGTGCCGCACAGTCAGCATGTTGGTTTTGGGAAAATAATAATTTAAATGCTTTTGCTGATTCTGGAGATTTTGAAGGTATGACCAGACGAATTAATGGTGGTACATTTGGTTTGGATGACCGAATTGCTCATTATAAACGAGCTATGCAAATCCTTGGAGCCTAAGATGCACGACCACAAATTAGTCAAGTATATGGCCGTTTTAGTATTAATGCCATTGGCTCTAGCTTTTTGTAGTGGCGATAGATTTCGTTATCCTTGCCAAGATCCAGCAAATTGGGAAAAAGATATTTGCAAGTTACCTCTTTGTGATGTAACAAGAACTTGTCCAGAATTAATCTTCAAAGGACACGATCCGAGAACAGGACAAAATACTAGCGCTCCCGCACCAGTAATGTCAGCACCAGTACCAACAGGAGTAAATTGTAAATGAGTTTTTTAGATACCTTCACCTCAACTAAAGAAGAAACTACACAACATATCATGTATACAGAAGAACAATTAATGGCTCGTCTGAAATTCTTCATTGGTGTTTGCCTTTCTTTAACTTTAACTGGTATTGTATTTGTGGTATTATATTCGTTGATTTTTGTAACTCAACCACTTAATGCTATTTCTCCAATCGACCAGAAATTCTTTGAACTAATTGTTCCTATTGCCACATTTTTGACAGGTACATTATCTGGCATTATGCTGGCTGGTAATGATAAAGATGCAAAAATGGCAGCATTACAGGCCGCAACAAGACCAACTGGTCCATCACCAATGACGCCAGGTTCTTTTGGTTTACCAATGCCTTCACCATCACCTTTTGGTGGACCATCGATGCCTCCAATGGGTAATTTTGGTAATGTGCCATTAAATATGCCTCAAGCATTTGCACCACAATCTGCACCTATGCCACCTTTTGTTCCAGGCATCGTAATGAGTTCAACCGGCAAACCAATGCCAATTCAACCACCACAACCGGAGTTATAAATGAAAAAATCACTATTAGTAATCTTGGCAACATTGATCACTTCTTCTGTATTTGCTGAAGGCATTATGGAGAAGGCTTGTGTTAAAAATGAAAAGACTGGTAAAGATGTTTGCAAAACCATCAAGGTACACAAGAAGTTAGAAGTGGCACCTGTTGCACCAGCACCAGCAAAAAAGAAGTGAAATGGCTGAAAACGAAATTTCAGAAATTAAAGTCGATGTCGGAGTGTTAAAAACTCAAGTATTGACTTTATCTGCAATTTGTAGTAAACTAGATACGGTTATAGAAAAGCTGGTAGAACAGCACGACCGTCACATTTCGAAAGTATACGAGGATATGAATAACAACCGAAAAGAAAAGGATGAGGACATATCCGAGTTACATGAAAGAATTGATACCGTTTTGGAAAAGGTACAAGATTCTGAGAAATGTATTATGGGTGAAATTAAAGAATTGAAAGATTCAATGACAAAACATAGTGAGAATTCCAAACTTCAATTTGAAAAACTTAATCAATGGAAGTGGATGATTGCCGGTGGTATAATTGTTGCGTCTTGGTTGATTTCACACACAAACGTTGATACAATACTGAAATCGTTACATTAATTTAAATTTGAATAGTATATTATGAGTGTTTTTATTGACAGGACTTTCCTGTTACAAGTTGCGCCTAAATTACAAAGGTTTTCTAAAAAGAAAGATGACCTTTATAATTTCAGATGCCCGCTTTGTGGCGACTCACAAAAAAATAAAGTTAAATCTCGTGGTTACATTTTTCGTAAGAAGAATGATTATTTTTATATGTGCCATAATTGTGGCGCATCCACCACTTTTTATAATTTTTTAAAACAAGTTGATCCTAATCTTTCACAGGAATATCAACTTGAACGATATAAGAATGGAACAAATAATGGGAACTATCCAAAGCCGGAGTTTGAAGAATTTAAAACGGAAAAGCCTATCTTCAAAAAATCACTTGAGCTTCCAACAATCGACTCTTTACCAGAAGCGCATTTTGCTAAGGTCTATGTTCAGCAAAGACGGATTCCAGAGGCCTTTTCATCGCAATTATACTATGCGGAAGATTTTAGTAAATTCGTTGAAGATTTGGGGATTGCAAAAGAAGGACTTCATAAGGACGATAAACGGCTCGTCATACCGTTCTATGACAAAGAGAAGAACCTCGTGGCTATCCAAGGCCGCTCGTTGGGGGAATCGAAACTCCGGTATATCACATTAAAATTACATGATGATAACAAAAAAGTATTTGGACTTGATCGGATAGACGAGGATAAATTAGTATATGTATTTGAAGGTCCAATTGATTCAATGTTTATAGAGAATGCAGTAGCAACAGCAGACTCTAATTTGGAATCAATTACAGATTTATTGGACAAGACCAAGGTGGTGTTAGTGTTCGACAATGAGCCTCGTAACAAAGAGATTGTAAAGAAGATGGAACACGCCATAGACAATCATTTTAATGTGGTTATTTGGCCAGAATTTATTGAAGAAAAAGATGTTAATGATATGATATTGAATGGGTTCTCACCTGACGAAATTCAAGACATTATAGATAAACATACAGCTGTAAATTTAAGAGCAAAAATGGAGTTTGTGAACTGGAAAAAAGTTTAGCATTTTATATTATATTTTTTAAACAACAATAACAATAACAAGGTGAATATGCAATATCTAGGATTAACTATTGATTTACAACGAGATAAACTTTTTGACGAACTAGGAATAAAACGATTACAAGAATCGTACATGAAAGAAGATGAAACATCGCCACAACACAGATTTGCCTTTGTATCAAAATCATTTGGAAGTAATTTAGAACATGCACAAAGATTATATGACTACAGTAGCAAGCATTGGTTATCTTATTCTACTCCCATTCTCAGTTTTGGTCGTAGTAAGCGTGGCATGCCTATATCATGTTTCCTTAATTATATTGAAGATACTGCGGAGGGCTTAGTTGATAATCTTTCAGAAACTAATTGGCTTAGTATGCTTGGTGGCGGTGTTGGCATTGGTTTTGGTATTCGTTCGGCAGACGATAAATCGACTGGCGTTATGCCGCATCTCAAAATCTATGATGCCTCTAGCTTGGCTTATCGTCAAGGTCGTACCCGTAGGGGCAGTTACGCTGCTTATCTTGATATATCTCATCCTGATATTATTCCCTTCCTTGAGATGAGAAAGCCAACAGGCGATCCAAATGTGCGTTGCCTGAATCTACACCATGGTATCAATATTACGGATGACTTCATGCAACTCATTGAAAATTGCATGTTGGATCCTGAAGCTAAAGATGATTGGGAACTAAAAGACCCACATTCAGGCGAAATTCGTGAAGTGGTATCAGCAAGACACCTATGGCAACAAATTTTAGAATTGCGTATGCATACAGGTGAACCATACATTCATTATATTGATACGAGCAATCGCCAATTACCAAAATGGTTAAAAGATAAAGGTCTAAAAGTACATCAATCAAATTTGTGTTCTGAAATTATTTTACCTACAAACGAAGAAAGAACAGCAGTATGTTGTTTATCAAGTTTAAATCTAGAAACTTATGATGAGTGGAAAAATAATAAACAGTTTCTTAAAGATGTAGCAGAAATGCTTGATAATGTACTCCAATACTTTATTGAAAATGCTCCTGACGCTATTGCAAGAGCAAAGTACTCCGCTCAACGTGAACGAAGCATTGGTATTGGTGCTCTTGGTTTTCATGCTTACTTACAACGCAACGGAATTGCTTTTGAAGGTGTAATGGCAAAAGTTGCAAATAATAAAATCTTTAGTCATATTAAGAAAGGTTTAGATGCTGCAAATATCGAATTGGGTACCGAAAGAGGTGAAGCTCCTGATGCGACTGGTACTGGCCGTAGGTTTAGTCATGTTATGGCTATTGCTCCCAATGCTTCTTCTTCCATTATCATGGGGAATACTTCTCCTTCTATTGAACCTTATCGTGCCAACGCTTATCGGCAGGATACTCTTTCGGGTTCTTTCTTAAACAAGAATCGTTGGTTAGATAAAATTATTAAAGAGAAAGCAAAAGATGAACAAGACTACAATGACATTTGGTCTAGTATTATTGCTAATGATGGTTCTTGCCAGCATCTCGATATACTATCTGACGCTGAACGAGACGTATTTAAAACCTCTATGGAAATCGATCAGAGATGGGTTATCGACTTGGCTGCGGACCGTCAAGCATACATTGACCAAGCACAATCATTAAACCTATTTTTTAGGCCAGATGCACATATCAAATACATTCATGCCATTCATTTTATGGCGTGGAAAAAAGGATTGAAAACTTTATATTATTGCCGTTCAGAAAAAATTGGCAAAGCAGATAAGGTTGCCAAAAAAGTAGAAAGAGAAGTTATTAAAGAGCTTGATATGACACAGATAGCTCAAGGTAACGATTGTATTGCTTGCGAAGGATAAGAATGATTAAGAAAACAGAAACAAAAATAACCGATGAACGCACTTACTTTAAACCTTTTAATTATGCTTGGGCTTATGATGCATGGCTTAAGCATGAGCAGTCCCATTGGTTGCATACTGAAGTACCTATGCTCGAAGATGTCAAAGATTGGAAAAAGAAACTCACTAAGGAAGAGAAACAATTTCTCACACACATCTTTCGGTTCTTCACCCAAGGAGACATTGACGTTGCTGGTGGTTATGTTAATAATTATTTACCTTATTTTCCGCAACCAGAAATAAGAATGATGTTGTTGGGTTTTGCTGCAAGAGAAGCATTGCATGTAGCAGCATACTCTCATTTAATTGAAACTTTAGGTTTACCAGAGACAACATATAATGAGTTTATGGAATACGCTGAAATGAAAGAGAAACACGATTATGTTATGGACATCTCCAGTAAAAATACTACAAAAGAAAACACTGCAACTCATATTGCTGTATTCTCGGCATTTACCGAAGGTATGCAGTTGTTTAGCTCTTTTATTATGTTACTTAATTTTCCACGACATGGCAAAATGAAAGGTATGGGCCAAATTGTAACATGGTCTATTGTTGATGAAACTCAACATACCGAAAACATGATTAAAATGTTTAGGACATATATAGAAGAAAATCGTGAAATTTGGAACGATGAATTAAAAAGTCGTTTATATACGATTGCTGAAAGAATGGTAGAACTTGAAGATAAATTTATTGATTTGGCATTTAAGATGGGCGCCATGGAAGATTTATCAGCTGAAGATGTTAAGAAGTATATTCGTTATATTGCCGACCGCCGTTTGATTTCTTTAGGACTCAAAGGTCAGTTTAAAGTGAAAAGAAATCCTTTACTTTGGGTAGAGGAAATGATTAACGCACCAACACACACAAACTTCTTTGAGAATAGAGCAACCGATTATGCAAAAGGTGCTTTGTCTGGAGATTGGAGTGATGTTTGGGCACATTAAGGATTTTTAATGACTCAAAAACAATTATCTGGAGAATGCTTAAGTTGTGAATCATCTTATAGCATAGCATATATGGAAGAATTAGTATCTCAAGATTTACCAGAACATTGCCCATTCTGTGGTGAACAAATCGAAGAATTATCCGAGGACTATATAGAGGATGATGACGATTTGGACAATGAGGAATGGGACGAATAGATTGGCAGTATAATGGTAAAGATTTTACTGAAGATTTGATTGGTGATAATTACGGGTTCGTGTATCAGATAACTAATCTGACGAATGGTAAAAAATACATAGGCAAGAAATTCTTTTATTCTGCCAAAACCAAACAAGTCAAAGGTAAAAAGAAAAAGATTAAAGTTCCAAGTGATTGGCAAACTTACTATGGAAGTAGTGACATGTTGAAGAAAGATGTGTTACAATTAGGCCATGAAAACTTTTCCCGTGAAATATTACATCTATGCCGAAGTAAAGGCGAATGTGGTTATCTCGAAGCAAAAGAGCAATTTGTCCGTGGAGTTATGGAATCAGAAGATTACTATAACACATGGATAATGGTAAGAGTACGCAAATCACATATCAAGGACTATAATGTTAGAATTTCTCAAACACCTCAAGAATGAGGCACATGACGCAATCTTTTTTCTACCTAGCGATAAAAAAGACGAAATACATATTGAATCAGCTTTATACAAAAATCCAGGTGAAAGCCTAAACAATTCTACAATGGGTAATACATATCATGTTATATTATTCAAAGAAGATAATACACATGATGGCATATATGATGTTGACCGCTTTGATGCCGTTTTTGTGGAACCTTTAGAATATATTTCTGGATTAATACCACAAAATTGGTATGGTGTCATGGCTCGCAAAACTACCACTTCTACCACTTTTATTCAAAAAACATTTGACAAACTGAAAGAACTGTGATACAATAGTACCTATTGGAAACTATTGAAAGTTTATTATGATTCTCGTTGATTTAAACCAAGTATTACTTGCCGGACTTATGGCACAGATTTCAAACCATAAAGGTGCATTAGATGAAAGTCTAATTCGTCATATGATTTTAAATATCATTCGTAACCATATTAAGAATTTTAAAGGTGAGTATGGTGAAGTGGTATTGTGTTGTGATAACCGTAAATACTGGCGCAAAGAGTATTTCCCATTTTACAAAGCAAATCGTAAAAAGAACCGTGACAAATCTAACTTAGATTGGCATTTAATTTTTGACATGCTTGCAAAATTCAAAGCCGAACTCAAAGAAAACTTCCCATATAAAGTAATTGACGTTGAGGGCGCCGAAGCGGATGATATCATTGGCACACTAGTACCACGGCACTCAGCACACGAAAAGATTTTGATCCTATCGAGTGATGGTGACTTCCTACAGTTGCAAAACTATCCAAATGTGAAGCAATATAACCCTTCACAAAAGAAGTTTGTAAAATCAGAAAATCCGGTATTAGAACTTAAAGAAAAAATTATTCGTGGTGATAAAGGTGATGGCATACCAAATATGTTTTCACCATCAGATTGTTTTGTCCGTGATTTAAGACAAAAACCAATTACACAAAAAACATTAGAAAAATATCTGAATGAAGATGTTAAAAATTTCTCATACGATGAAACTGTAAATTTTGGTAGAAATCAAACGTTAATTGACTTGTCTTTCATTCCACAAGAAATAAAAGAAAAGATTATAAATACTTATGATGAAACAGTTCCAGCAAAACGGAATAAGTTGTTGAATTATTTTATTGAACATAAACTGAAAAACTTAATGGAAGTAATCGAGGAATTTTAATGAAAAATATATTTGAAGTATTTGATGAATTTGAAGAAGCTAAAGATAAAAAAGAAAAAATGGCAGTAATAGAGAAGAATCTTTCTCAAACTTTGGTCGATGTGTTGCAATTAACATTTCATCCAAATTGCCAATGGTTAGTTACTGAAATGCCAGATAATTACAAAATACCTGATGATATTTTACCTGGTATTACTTCAAATTCTTTAGCTGCACAATTGCGTAAATTATATCTTTTCAAAAAAGGTGATGCTACAGCAGAAAGTTTGACACCAGAGAAAAGAAATCAATTATTGCTACAAATTTTGGAATCTTTGGAACCCCGTGATGCAGAAGTATTGATTGGTATTTTCCAAAAAGACCAAGCTGTAAAAGGTTTAAACTATAAATTCGTAAAAGAGGCTTTTCCAAATCTATTACCGTAATGCCACGAAAAGATAGAATAATAATAACATCCGGCACTTTTGATCCGATTACGATTGAAGAATTAAGATACTTAATGAAATGTAAGTCAAAAGGTGATTGGTTAGTTGTCGGTGTTCATTCTGATTGGTATATGATGTGGTCACAAGGTGGATTTGTTCAAAATTATGACACTCGCCGTGAAATATTAAAAAATATCAATTGTGTTGATGAAATATTTTCGTTTAATGATTCCGATGGCACAGTCTGCCAATTACTCAAACTTGTACAAATTTGTTATCCAAATGCCGACATCACTTATGTGTCGAATATGGATATGCACAACATGCCCGAAACTAAAATTAGAGGCATAACTTTTGAAACGATGAAATAGGAGAAATAAGTGACAAAATTTGTGGCAAAATTCCGCAAGAATAAAGAGTATAATGATGATTATGCTTATGTACCAAAAAGAAGCAAAAATGAGCATGCTGAAATCAAAAAACTCAAAAATAGAACTGTTGAAGAATTATTAAGTGAATTAGAAGATACAAGTTTACCAGAAGAAAATAGAAATTTCTAATTTTTTCTTATAAGTAGGTATGTCCGCTTTTGAAATAAAGGTATTGTTGCTTCCATACAACACCAGCGCTTGACATCCAGCACCTCCTGTTATATAATTGTTTCTTCACATGGAGAAATTGATTATATGATATACGGTTATATTCCCAAATCAAAGCCAAAAAAACTAACTAAAGCTCAACAAGAGCAAAAGCATCAATGGTTAGAGGCTATCAATAAAATATCTTCAAAAAGATATTCACATTCTCCCGTCATTAAAACTAAACTACCTCTGAAAAAGATGGTACCTTTCCACAGGGAAACCCCTGACTTTAAATCTTTAGACACAGGATTTATTCCTTGCACAAAAAGATTGCAAAATTCCTACACAGGAGACAAAATTAAAGGCATCGGTACCATGCATAAATCAAATGCTGTGCCGGTATTCACAGATAATGAAGCAAAAGACATAGCGAGTATGAGAAGATGAGCATTTCAGCAGAAGATTGGGCCGAATATGAAGAATATTTGGAAACCTTGACAGAGGAAGAGTTACAAATTGAGATTGAATGGTTAAAATCAGTCGGAATTGCGAAGGAAAGAGGTAGTGTAGTGACTTCCGTGCAAACCGACATTTTACAATGAGGAAATTATGCTAAGACAGCAAGAAGAATCGCAAATTTTGCGTGGAATTGATGAAATTATGTTCAATTTGCGTCATGTACCAACAGAAGATGTTGCGTATTTTTTAGTAAAGTTCGATCCGAAGCTTGCGGATCGCTTGGCATCTGCAATTGAGCAGAATTTTTTTGAAAAAAACGAAGGAAATAAACATGAATAACAGCGGATACTACATTTGGCTCGATGCAAAAGCAGATGATGAAGAAATTCCTTATTGGAAAAAGTTGGATATCGTAATCCGAAAATGGGCAGCGTTGTCCGGCATGGAAAAAGACCTTTCCGACTACCAAAAACGCAAGGTAATTTATCAAGATTGATGGTGTTGCTAAAAAACAACGCATTTTCAGAAAACATTTGACGGTAAGCGATAATTAGAGTATAATGGTTTCATTAACTCGGAGAACATATGCAACTTATTCAATCAAAATCATTACTTGCCAAATTAATGGCAACAGAAAACTTGACTGTTGAACAGAAAAATGTTCAAACGGCATCTTTTGACGTTAAAAATCGTGTTTTAACAGTACCAATTCTTGACAAAAATATTTCTGGCTATCTTTATGACCTTTTTATGGGTCACGAAGTTGGTCATGCACTCTATACTCCTCTTTCTGGCATGCTTGAAGCGCATGAAGAAAAACTTCCAATGTCTATTATGAATGTATTGGAAGATTCCCGTATCGAGCGTAAGATTAAAAACAAATATCCTGGTATTCGTGCCTCTTTTGTTCGTGCATACAAAGAATTAATTGATAAAGATTTCTTTGGTACTAAAGATATTGATGTTAATGATTTGAACTTTATTGACAGAGTTAACCTTTATACTAAGGGTGGGGCAACTCAAGGTATTCAATTTACAGAAGCCGAAAAATATCTACTCAATAAAATTGAATCTACTGAAACTTACAAAGATGTAATGGAAGTTGCACGCTTGGTTATGGACTTCATGAAACATGAAGAAGAAGAGCGTAAAAAGAATAATCCAGAAGAATTCGAACCTGATGAAGATGGCGATTATGAAGAATTTGATTCTGAAGGTTACGATGATTCTGATGATTGGGACGATGAGACCGAATCCCGTGAATCTGAAAATTCCAATACTGATTCTGACGATGCAGATGATGCTGATGATCGTGAGTCCGATAAAACTCGTTCTGGTGGTTCCGATCCAGAACACGAATCCGATCAAACAATTAAATCTTTTACGGATGAAAACTATCGTAAGAATGAAAGCAAACTGTTTGATTTAACAAATAGCAATATTTTCTATTATGGTAATATTCCTAATATCGATTTAGATAAAGCTATCGTTACTCACAAAAAATTGTGGAATGATTATCGTACAGAACTTTCCGTTTATTCAAGAGACCCTCGTTGGGCGCCCACCGGTGTCGATGTTGAGCGTTTCCAAAAAATGCGTAATGATGCTAAAAAAGTTGTTGGTTATTTGGCCAAAGAATTTGAGTTGCGTAAAAATGCCGACCAATTAAAACGTGCATCTGTTGCCAAAACTGGTGAACTGAATATGAGTAAAATTTATTCATATCAATTTGCTGAAGATTTGTTTAAGAAAATCACCGTGTTGCCTAATGGTAAATCCCATGGCTTGGTTATGTTCTTAGATTGGTCAGGCAGTATGCACAATCATCTTGAAAACACTTTAAAGCAATTAATTAATTTGGTAATGTTTTGTAAGAAAGTAAATATTCCTTACGAAGTTTATGCTTTCAGTTCCGAGTACCATGACCAGTATTCTACGCCTTTTGTTGAAGGTGATATTCAAACTCGTCCTTTTAAATTACTGAATTTACTTTCAAGTAAAATGACTGCGGCTGAATTTTCTTATGCTGGCTCTGCTTTGGTAAATATTACAAAGTACCGTTCATGGAAACCAAATTGGTTCCAATTAGGCGGCACTCCTTTATCTGAAGCAATTCTTTCTGCAATGAAGATTGTTCCTGAATTTCAAAAACAATACAAATTACAAATTGTAAATACTGTATTCTTAACCGATGGTGATGGTCACTCTTTGCGTGACGTTTATTATACCAATCAGTTTGGCGTTAAAGTATCAGGTATGGGTAGTGAACGAAGTGATTATCGTTCAAATAAGAAAATGGTAATTCGTGATCCTAAATCTAAATCTGAAGTTGTAGTCGACCATCCACATGGCCGTGATTTGACTTCTGGTTATATCAAGATGTTAAAGTTAAAAACAAATTGTAACATTGTTGGTTTTTATGTTTTATCTGGTCGTGAATTGGGCCGTGAAATTTACCAGTTCTATCCTAATGCTTCATACGCATTACAAGATAAACTTAAATATCAATTCCGTAAAAATAAATCTATGGTTGTTACATCTGCCGGTTTTGATGAGTATTATCTTCTCCGCGCAGAAGGCCTAGATACTGATGAGGATGTAGAATTTACTGTAAAAGAAAATGCTACTACTCGTGGTTTGGTTTCAGCATTTAGTAAATATGCTGGCAATCGTTTGAGTAATCGTGTTGTGTTAAATCGTTTTGTAGGAATGATATCATGATGGACGGAGAAAAAAGAATTGTAACTTTTGTAGGTAAAGGTGGCAAAAGAACTGCCACAATTACCTGGAAAAATTTGTTTGATTTGTTTGAAGTTGATTGTGCAGAAGATGATGGCTTAGTAGCTATGGATACTAAGTTCTTTAAGAACGAAGCCGAAGCACAAGAATATGCAGAACATTTTGTTTGGAGAGAAAATTATGGAACTATCTAAATTTACCAATGGTGATAAGAAAGCCGTAATTGAAAGAAAAGAATATGCTTACACTATAAACTATTATCTAAAAGATAGAGTTGTTAGTAAAGAAGTTGTTTCTGATTTCACTAAGGCAGAATCACTTGCTGAAAGTTTTGTTAATGGTGAAAGTAACGGACCAGGACTATTAAACGAAAATGCCTGAAGTCGTATACGAAGATCCGTTTAATCCAAAAAAAATATATAATGAGTTGATTAAAAGATGTCGGCAAGCCAAAGCATGGAATATTAGATGTATTGTTGACGAATCTTGGGTTGGTGTTGCACCATTTGATATTATGATTGAAGATGGAATATTTCATTGTAAAGTTTTAGCTCCAACATTAAAAGATGCCTATGTTGAAGTTGCTAATAAGTTACCTGTAATAAAATTCTTGGACTATAAAGATGCATCCTGAACAGTTATTACAACTACTACAAAAAATATATGTTTGGTTACCATACAATAATCCTATGAGAACCGAAGTTAAAAATATAATAGAACAATTGAAAGCACAAAGACAATGAGTGACGGTGGCAAAGGAAGTTCTCCAAGACCTTTTGCAATTCCAAAAGAAGAATTTGCTGAGAAATGGAATACAATTTTTGGTGATAGACCGATTCTAAAAGGTTACTGTATCAAGTGTGGTAAAAAAGAATCTTGGTGTGAATGTAAAAAGAAAACAAAATGAAAAATGTATTGATTACTGGCCATAAAGGTTATATTGGCCAACACCTGTGGAAAATGATTAAAGAAACCAGACCAGATATTAAATTATATGGTTTAGATATTACAGGTGAAGGCCTTGAAGAATGTGATATTCGTAATATGTGCCGTTGCGAAAAAACATTTCATACCATTATTCACTTGGCGGCTTTAGTTCGTGTTGGAAATTCTGTTAAGTGTCCTACTCTTTATTATGAAACCAATGTTTCTGGTACAATCAATGTTTTGGAAAAAATTCCGAACCATAACTTTATCTTTGCCTCTACGGGCGCCGCATCTAATCCTGATTCACCTTATGGTTTCTCTAAGCGTATTGCTGAAGATGTTGTCAAAGAAAAGGCATACGATTATACTATCTTCCGTTTCTACAATGTCATTGGTACAGATGGATTCCCCGCTACCAATCCAGAAGGTCTAATGTTGAACCTAGAGAAGATTAAAGAAACTGGTAAATTTACCATTTTTGGATCCGACTACAATACATTTGATGGTACTTGTATTCGTGAATATGTACATGTAAATGATATCTGTGCGGCCATCATTAAAGCAATCGATGAACCGGCTAATGATATTGAGAACCTTGCTTATGGTGATACTAAAAGTACCAGAGAGATTGTGGAAATTTTTACTAAGGTCAATAAACTAAACTGTAATGTTACTTATGGTCCAAGACGACCAGGTGACTTGGAGGCCTGTTATCTAAAAAATCCATCTAAGTATATGGTCAGAAATTATACCTATGAAGAAATGCTTAAAATAAATGTTTAAAGACAGATACGATATCATCCAAACAATCCAACTATTCTCTTGCATAGTGGCATTTGCTTTGGTCTATGGTTTCGTATCTGATGATGATTACCACAAAATATTTGACAGGACAGAAACTATCAAGTATAATTGTGATATGTTAATCGGTGGTTGGCACCCCGATGTTCCCACCAAAGTAATTGAAGAATGTAGAAAGAAAATTTATGGCAACCAAAAAATCTAAAACAAAACCAGCTAGTATCGGTATCAAACCTATCAAATCGAATATTATTGTGGAAGCGATTAAAAAAGATACCGTTTCAAAAGGTGGTATCATTATGCAATCTGCAGACCGTGAAGAAGTTTCTAAAGCTAGAATTCTAGCCGCTGGTCCAGATGTTTCTTTGGTTGAAGTCGGTCAATGCGTTTTACCTAATTGGCAAAAAGCCAAAAAGGTAAAATTCGAAGCAGTAGAATATTGGGTGGTTAACGAAGAAGATTTGGTTCTGGTGTTCGAAGGCGAGTAATATGTCAGAAGTTCAATACGAAACGACCGACTGGTTCAATAAAGAAATCAAACCAGTCTACGAAGGTATCTACGAAGTCAAAGTAAGGTCGTGGCCGTTTCCACATAAAGCATATTGGAACGGCACCGAATGGCGGGAATATTTTGGACCAGAGGATGATATTGGCGGAACGAAACTTAAAATTATCGAGTGGCGTGGCCTAACCGAACAACAATCATTATAAGCGCTCAAAGAACAAGAAGTTTTTCAAGCGCTTCCGGGGCTTACCAGTAACGAAGTTCGTTAAACTCACGAACAATTCGATCCAAGTCGGCATTATTCTGAGGACGCTTTAGAGAGATATACTCGTCTAAAGTCATAGGACCATAAGTTTTAAAGAAGGACTTCAAAGCGTCCGAAATTTGTTTTAAGAAGTTCATGATTTTCCTTTTGAGAAGTTTTAGAGTATGACACCAATCGTATTAGTGTTTATACTTATATAGTAAACGAGTATATTACGGGAGTATTACAGATGACCACTTTTACCACCGAAGATAGAGAGTCCGCAGAGAATCCAAAAAAGAAACCTCTAGAAGTTCCTGAGGATTGGGAAGATACATCGGCCCCATGGCCATTCTCAGAAGATGATATTCTAGACACCGAAGAAATGCCTGATTTTAAGGAAGAATAATGTATCAAACCGAGATACAATTTTTTTGGCCTCTGACTGAACAGATTCCTCTGGACTTGGAGTATGGGCCCACTCACTTATATTATCGTGCTCAAGGGATTGCTGGAGTTCATTCTATGCCAATTCTTGGGTCAACCTATGAATTTACAAAACCGACATGGACGACCAGTATCAATATAGATAGTAATAATATTGTAGTTACCTCAGAGAAAGTTCCACCTCTGGTCCGTAGACTATTATATAAACTATTAGGAATTCGTTGGGAAAAGAAATGAAGAATTGGGCTGAGAAAGAATACGAACAGAGAGTATACTATGATACCGATGATGGTAAAATCATAGGCTCTGTATATAAAGTCGGTAACAACCATTCCATATGGGGCGCTCAGGTCTATTCTACCACCAATGAATCGCTTATATTAGGACAATATATCAGTATGGACTATGCCAAGAGAGGTGTAGAGAATTTTTGGGATATTCAAAGTAGGACATTAATAGAACATGAAGAACTGTAGACCTAAAACTTGGTATCTCCGATTAATAGAGAAATACTTCAATGTAGTATTTACCTGTGACCATCGGTGTGAACTGAACTATGATGCTCCATGTCAATATCCAAAATACAAAGTCTGTAATGGTACCTGTAATCAAGGCAGACTAGAGTGTAACTGTGATATTAAAGAAACAAAGTAATCCTTCTGCTCGATGGGACCACAGCGCAAACTCGTGGTGGATAGGCGAAACTCACGAATATCAATGGGTAGACGAAAGAACCAAAGAGTATTCTCCGTGGATGAATCTATCTGAGGCATTAGTCTGGATTCAAGTCCGGGACCAGGAAAAAAATTTCGATTCCAAAAAAGTCGGATCCTGAAAAAATTTCCTGGAAAAGGAGTTACTGAAACATTGATTTGACCTGGCCAGAGCTTTTTTCCATACTGCTCGGAACGTTGCTCCGATACAACACTTTTTCCTCTGAGCACCACAATACCAGCCTCTAAGCAGCCACAGCCGTTGCTCCAATACAACACTCTGGCCATCATCGGCCAATAAACCACCAGCCCCTGCGCCAATCTCAATAATACCACTTGACAAAAACCATGGTTCCTGTATACTCCTATAATCGGTTCTGCGCACCGTTTGCGCATTTTATTATATTGTATATTATATGGATATTAACGGATTATCATTAACTGAATTAAAGCAGCTATTATCCAGAGTTAATCAGGATATTAAGTCTATTAAGCGTAAGGAGAAAGCTGCGGCTAAAAAGGCTGCTATTATGGATAATGAGTATATTATCGCTAATACTATCTCGGCTAAATTCACTGGTAAGCAGTATAATAAACCAGTAGAAAATGCCAAGATTATTGCCGATATTCAAATCCAAAAGGATATACTGGATTATCTCAATAATGGCGGTCATATTATTACCACGAAAAGTGACCGATTAACCAGTAAAGCAGTAAGAGGCGCAAAAGCTGGTATTAGATTATATCGTAAATTTGCGTGATTATCAAGCTGTACCATTATCAATTACCATTAACTAAAAGGAATATATTATGACTACATTTATCGACACCATTTCTTCATTATCTATTAAGGATAAGCGTGCTTTAGTAAAATCTCTCCGTGAAATGATTAAGGAGGATGTATTATTGAATAAATCTACCAAGATAATCATTAAGCAGAATAAAGAAGCAGAAAAGAAAGCGAAAATCGAAGCGCAGATTAAAGCTGCTCAGGAGAAATTAGCTAAATTAACTGCTAAATTAGCTTAAAGTGGTATTATAATAACCTTTATAATCAGATACTTATAGAGGTTATTAGTAATACCATTATTACTTAGAATGGCTCAGAATATCTCTCAGGATTATCTAGGACGCACTAGGTTAATCTGAAATAGAAACTAAGACCATTCAAGAGCACCATTATAGCGACTATATGAGCGA